>OFFY01000004.1_pt1 | contig 250981 bp, 207 predicted proteins | sample 1521481 | NCBI WGS metagenome assembly OFFY01 (sample SAMEA3504117, study PRJEB24116) | mouse gut metagenome | biome: mouse gut; feature: mouse-associated habitat; material: faeces | place: Denmark | collected 2011
ACTGGCCCGACGGGAGCGACGGGAGCCACAGGAGCAGACGGAGCCACCGGCCCGACGGGAGCAACAGGTCCGACGGGAGCGGACGGAGCCACCGGGCCGACGGGAGCAACAGGTCCAACGGGAGCGGACGGAGCAACAGGCCCAACGGGAGCAACAGGAGCCACCGGCCCCACTGGCGCTGCAGGCACCGGAGCAATTATTCCCTTTGCGTCAGGGCTTCCGATTACTTTGACCACAATCGCCGGAGGACTTGCGGGAATTCCCGCATTTGTGGGATTTGGAAGCAGTGCGCAGGGGCTTACGGTGCTGGGAGCCACAATAGATATAACAAATGCCAGCGGGACGCTTTCTAACTTTGCGTTCCAGGTTTCACGGGCCGGTATTATTACCTCATTCAGTGCGTTTTTCAGTACTACGGCGGCGCTTTCCTTAGTGGGATCCACCGTTACGGTAAATGCGCAGATTTATCAGTCTACAACGCCAAACAATGTATTTGCGCCGATTGCCGGAACGTTGATAAATCTGACACCATCACTTACCGGGGTTATATCTGTCGGGACATTGTTAAATGGTTCGCTTACGGGACTCAATATACCGGTAACGGCTCAAACACGGCTGATGTTGGTATTCTCAGCAACGGCCAGCGGATTGACTCTGATCAATACGGTGGCAGGATACGCAAGCGCCGGTTTAAGCATCAGCTAATCCGAAAAACAGATGGCAGGGGCGGTCAAAGCGGCAGCCCCTGCTTTTCGTGAGGTAAATATCCCTCCATGTGATAACATGCAAAATGTTCTGCCAGTATTTTATATAAAATATCTGTATAACCTGTTTTCGTCTGTTCAGATTTGTGCTATCCTATGTTATAAAGGGAAAAACACAATTCCGAATCTGGAAAATTTTGGTGAATACAGGACGGCGGCTTTTGGGAAGAGGCAGGGTCCGAGCCGGTGCGGGCAGGGGGAGATCTCTATGGGCAGAATAATAAAAAACACTATATTTACGCTGGTATTTCTAACCTTAAGCGCTTCCACCGCCATTCTGGCCTATCTGCATTTTACTGCCTCAAAGGACGAGGACATTTCCGGGGAGTGGACCGCATATCTGGATATGACAGAACAGGCTTCCGCCATCGCATATAGCTGGCTCCAGGACATAGAGGCGGTCTCCGTTTCCCTGGAGGATATGGAGTCCTATATGCAGGACCTGACGGTTTCGGTGCATCTGACACTGGACGCAGCCAAACCTTCTGAGGGAACTTTCCGATGCATTGTCCTGCCGGAAAGCTATGATGCCTGTGAACAGGCGGCCTATGAGGCATTTGCCCAGGCCTTTCAGGCGTTATTGGCCGAGAGGCTTCGTATGGCAGGTTATGAAGGTGACATGGATCCGGGAGCCATCGAAGCTCTTGTGACCGAGACTTTCGGCATGCCTACCGTTTCCTACCTGATGTCCTGCGGCCCGGCGCTGCTTCCTTCTCTGGAAGATCTGCAGATCCAATATGACTGCAGCGGTGCGTATGAGGCTGAAGGAGGGGTTCTGGTCAGGCAAATTGAGGCGGGCGGGCTTGTCACCGCCAGGGAGGAGCATTATATCAGAGAAGATTCCAGGCTGATTCTGTTTGAAGAAACCGATTCCTCTGCTTCAGGGCTTATTTCTAACCCTTTTCCCATGATATACACATTAGCACCACAGCAAAATCCATAAGTTTTCATAATAAAGGCAGAAAAATGATATGAGTGGGAAAGGAGATATCATGAGTAAAATTCAGCAGAAAACAGCCGTCCTGATTCTGTGGGCGATCCTGCTTTGCTTTGTCCCGCCGGTAAGTTTATCCGCGGGTTACGAGATTCCCGGAACCTGCCAGGTGCAGACGGATACCGGCGCCGGCGGTACGGTAAAGACCCTGGATTATGATTACGATTCCAACAGGTATCTTTCTTTGCGGGATATTGCCATGATCCTTAAGGACACGGACAAATCCTTCTCCCTGGATATTACCAAAAATGCCGTCTCCCTGAACCCGGGAGAGGTCTATGTGCCGGTGGGAGGAGAAAACACTTCCTGGGAGGAGGGAGAACTCCCGGATACTTCCCTGCGGCGAAATGAATGCAAGGTAGGAGGAGAGAAGGTATTTTATTATACGCTGATCATGAGGCTTCCCTCCGGTCATTATGATTGCTTTATGATGGCGGCGGATCTGGGCATGATTCTGGATGTGAACATCACCGTTCCCGCCTCGGATTCCCTGCTGATCCATACACAGGATCCATTTCGCGTGTCTCCTGCCGCTTTGGAACAGGCCGGATATTTTTACGGAGTCAACAGTGTGCTGGTGGGAGATGCCACCACCGGGGAATTCTACTATGGGTATCAGTCCGAGGCTCCTTATCCCATAGCCAGCACATCCAAACTCATGACCTGCCTTCTGGTCATGGACGCCATCTCGGCGGGGCAGATCACTTTGGAAGAGCAGGTGGTGGTCTCCGGCGCGGCCCAGATGCTGTCTGCTTCCGCCGATGGTGTGATTCCTCTGGAAGCCGGAGAACAGATCACCGTGGGGGAACTTCTGCTGGGCGCTCTCCTGCCTTCCAGCAACGAATGCGCGCTGTGTCTGGCCGAATCCGTGGCCGGTTCGGAAGAGGCCTTCGTTGGGATGATGAATCAGAAAGCCCTGGACCTGGGACTTTCTCAGGCGGTCTTTTTCAACTGTCACGGCCTGCCTTCTTACACTGAAGAGCCCGTTCCGGCAAAACGGCAGAACCGCATGAGCGCGGAGGATATGTTTCGGCTGGTTTCCCACCTGATGAAAGTTTATCCCCAGGTCACGGATATCACTTCCCGGAAAGAGGCTACTTTGGAATCCCTGGATCTGGAGGTGCGCAATACCAATCCGCTTCTACACAATCTGCCCGGTGTTACCGGCCTGAAAACCGGAACCACCAACAAGGCCGGAGCTTGCCTGGTCACTTCCCTGGCGGCGGACGACGGGATTATGGAGCATGATCTGGTGGTCATTGTTCTGGGCGCGGAGGATTCCATAGAGAGGGGACGTGTCTCGGGCTTGCTGGCCAGATATGCGCTGCAGGCATTTTATGAGGTTGTGGATCAATCGGAAGCCGGCATTTCTCCCCTGTTTCCCGCCAATCTTCCCACGCAGGCCGAGGCGGCAGTGGACTTAATTCTCCGCACCGCAAAGGGGCGCGGCTAAAAAAGAATCTTTAAAAAAGAAAAGAGATGTGCTATAATAAGTAAAAATGCCGGGACGGCATTTTCTTAACAGGAAACGGGTATGCAGCGCAGGCAGTATCTGCCCGCATATGGAAAGGAACACATGAAATATATCAAGGCGGACCGGGAGCATGTGAAACGGATGGGCAGGCATTGCCAGATCGGGGACACCCTGTGGATGGCCATGTCCGGCAGTGGGATTGGGTTGCGGTTTACCGGCAGACATCTGGAGATTCCGGTGCGGGGCGGCTATGTGGCGGAGCATGGAGAATCGGACGGCAATTATGCCAGAGTGGCGGTTTATGTGGACGGCATACGGGTGCTGGATGAGATGATCGACACTGCCGGGAAGCGGCTGGTGGCGGTGGACCGGGAGACTCCCGGGACGGTAGAGGTACAGCTTGTGAAGCTGTCGGAGAGCGCCATGTCCGTGATCGGCATTGAGCCCATGGCAGTGGGAGACGGGGATCGGGTGGCTCCTTTGCCCCCCAAGGCTCATCTGGTGGAGTTTATCGGGGATTCCATCACCTGCGGTTACGGTGTGGACGATGAGGATTATACGCATGGCTTTTCCACGGCCACGGAGGATGTGACCAGGGCTTACGCCTGTCACACGGCCCGCCTGCTGGATGCGGATTACACCTTGTTTTCTGCCAGCGGTTTTGGGATCATCTCCGGCTATACGGACAATCCTGATAAGCGTCTGGCGGAACAGTTGATTCCCGACTATTACCATGGTCTGGGTTTCTGCCGGGACCGTCTTCCGGAGGGGCTTAACCCCACGGAGATGGAGTGGGATTTTGCGGGGCTCCGGCCGGAGGCGGTGGTGATTAATCTGGGCACCAATGATGACAGTTTTTGTCAGGACACATTGGAAAAGCAGCGGGAATATATGGAGTCCTATGAGCGTTTTCTCATGGATGTGAGACAGTGCAACCCCCAGGCGGAATTGTTCTGCGTGCTGGGTATTATGGGACAGCGGCTCTGTCCCTGGATGGAGAGGGCCTGCGAAAACTATCGGCAGCACACGGGGGATCTGCGGGTACATACCCTGCGTCTGCCGGAGCAGGACGGAAATATAGGTTATGCGGCAAATTACCACCCGCTGGAGAGATTTCATCTGGCGGCGGCGGAGGCGCTGGCGCCTTTTATAAAAAAGACCATGAACTGGTAGGTACGGAGGGAAAAAGTATGCTGGTTACATTGATTCCACTTTTTGATGAAAATCTGAATATCGGGGCCTATTCCCTGTTCGTGCAGAAGGAGAATGTGTTCCTCAACCCCAGCCTGCTGGGCACAGGGCGTTTTGACGGGGCGGCCAGGGTAGAAGGGCTGGAGATCATTCAGAACATGGGGATCGAGAGTCTATCCTCGGATAAAGAGGTGTTTGTGACGGTAAGCAATATGTCCATCTTTTCCGATTTATCGGAACAGTGCGATGCACCTCATGAGAGGCTGGTACTGCTGGTGGACCCTTCCGTGAAGCCGGAACCCATGTACATAGAGCGGATTTCGGAACTTAAGAAACAGGGCTACAAGCTGGCCATCCGCAAGCTGCAGGTAGCGGAGTTTGAGGCATACAGGGAAATCCTGAAGTTGACAGACTATGTTTTCCTGAATCACAAGAAGATAGATATCAGTAAGGCAAAAATTTATTTCACCAAATTGTTTCCCCAGATCAGACTTTGTGCTGTGGGCGTGGATAACCAGGAGGAGTTCGCGGCGCTGAAGGCATCGGGGGGATATCAGCTGTACGAGGGTGATTTCTATCGGATTCCCATGAATCGCAACGAGCATGAGGTTGCCCCTCTGAAGGTGAACTATATCGAGCTGCTGAACACGGTCAACAACGACAACTTTGAGTTGACCCGGGCGGCAGACATTATTGGCCGGGATACGGCGCTGACCATTTCCCTGCTGCGGATGGTGAACCGCATGGCCATCAATTCTGAAATTACCTCCATCCGGCATGCCGCCGCCATGCTGGGACAGAAGGAGTTGAAAAAATGGATTACCACGGCAGTGGTAGGGGAACTCTGCGCGGATAAGCCCAATGAGGTTACCCGCCTGTCCCTGCTGCGGGCCCGGTTCGCGGAAAATCTGGCGGGTGCGTTCGGCCTGGCGGTGCAGGCTTCGGAATTGTTCCTGATGGGGCTGTTTTCCGTGCTGGATGTGATTCTGGATAAGCCCATGGAGGAGGCTCTGTCCATGGTGCATGTGAGTAAGCAGATCCGGGATGTGCTGGTGGACAGGAAGGGGCCGCTGCTCAGGGTCTATGAGTTCATCCTGCAGTATGAAACCGCCAATTGGCAGGAAGTATCCCGCCAGATGATCCTGGAGAAAATAGATATGCCCACTCTGTATGACGCCTATATTCAGACGCTGGTGTGGTACAGGAAACTGACTCTGGGAAGATAAACCTTTGTTTGGACAATGCCGCAGGCCTGGCTTGCGGCATTTTTAACCGTATGAAACGCCTGCGGGAGCGGGCCGGGGAATGGAAGCCATGGACTTATTTGAATATATGAGAAGCACCAATATGGAGAAGGAGTCGCCCCTGGCGGCCAGGATGCGTCCCAGGACTCTGGACGAGGTGGTGGGGCAGGAGCATATCATCGGTCAGGATAAGCTGCTGTACCGGGCGATTCAGGCAGATAAGATCAGTTCCGTGATCTTTTACGGGCCGCCCGGTACGGGCAAGACCACTCTGGCCCGGGTAATTGCCAATAGTACCAGCGCCGAATTCACCCAGATCAACGCCACTGTGGCCGGCAAAAAGGATATGGAGGAAGTGGTGGCCAAAGCCAGAGAACTTCAGGGTATGTACGGCAAGCGCACCATTCTTTTTATAGATGAGATTCATCGGTTCAACAAGAGTCAGCAGGATTATCTGCTGCCCTTTGTGGAGGACGGGACTTTGATCCTGATCGGTGCCACCACCGAGAATCCGTATTTTGAGGTCAACGGCGCGTTGATTTCCAGATCCATTATTTTCGAGTTGAAGCCCATTCCTGCGGAGGCAGTGAAAGAATTGCTGCGCAAGGCGGTATATGACAGGGATCGGGGAATGGGCTCGTACAATGCCGTGATCGAGGAAGAAGCGCTGGATTTCCTGGCTCAGCTTTCGGGCGGAGATGCCAGACATGCGCTGAACGCCATTGAATTGGGGATTATGACCACTCAGCGCTCCCAGGACGGACAGATTCACATCACGCTGGAGGTGGCGCAGGAGTGCATTCAGAAGCGGGTTATGCGCTATGACAAGAACGGAGATAATCACTATGATACCATCTCGGCCTTTATCAAGAGCATGAGAGGGTCAGACCCGGACGCGGCAGTGTATTATCTGGCCCGGATGCTGTACGCGGGGGAGAGCGTCACTTTTATTGCCCGCAGGATCATGATCTGCGCCTCGGAGGATGTGGGCAATGCGGATCCCATGGCGCTGGTGGTGGCGGCCAATGCCTCTCTGGCGGTGGAACGGGTGGGCATGCCGGAGGCACAGATCATCCTGTCCCAGGCGGTGTCCTATGTGGCCTGTGCTCCCAAGAGCAACGCAGCCAGCGGGGGTATATTTGCGGCCATGCAGGAGGTGGAGCAGTCGGGAAATCTGCCTATTCCCACCCATTTGCAGGACGCGCACTACAAGGGGGCCGCGAAGTTGGGGCACGGCACGGGCTACAAATATGCCCACGATTACCCCAATCACTATGTGGAACAGCAATATCTGCCCTATGAACTGAGCGGCAGGGAATTTTACTGTCCCAGCGGTAATGGATATGAACAGAAGATCCGGGAACATATGAAACGGATCAGACGGGAGGCGGCTGAGAAGGGCGGGGCCCAGGGCAGCTGAGGGAGCCTCGTGTCCTTTTCCGGCTTAACCGGGTATGGCTCCGGGAGGGGTGGAACATGGCATGGAACTGTCATAATATTTTCCCTGCCAGGTATTTTGCAGCCGCATCTTCCGGTGCAGGGAGTTGAGCACATCCCGCTTGTCACTGCTCCAGGCGGGGGCGATCAGCAGTTTCTTAGGGCCGTCTCCCGTGACTCTGTGAATCACAATATTAGGGGAGAGACGCTCCAGGCAGCTTACTAAAATATCCAGATATTCTTCCTTTTCCAGAGCGGCGAAAGAGCCGGAGCGGTACAACGCCGCCAGGTCCGTGCCTTCCAGCACATGGAGCAGCTGCAGTTTGACCCCGAAAGGCTGTCGGGGATTCAGATAAGTCACTGTCTCAAGCATATCTTTCCGCGTCTCGCCGGGCAGTCCCAGGATCACATGTACCACGGCGGGAATTTCCAGCATGCGCAGCTGTATCAGGGCGTTTTCAAAACAGGGCAGTTCGTAGCCCCTGCGGATGAGACGGGCGGTTCTTTCGTGTATGGTCTGTAGTCCCAGTTCCATCCAGATAAATTTGTGGGGATAGGTTCGGCGAAGTTCCCCCAGCAGTTCCAGCACCGATTCCGGCAGGCAGTCCGGCCTGGTGGCGATGGAGATACCGCAGACTTTCGGGTGTTCCAGGGCCTGGACATACAGGGAGCGCAGCTTCTCCGAAGGGGCATAAGTGTTGGTGTAAGACTGAAAGTAGGCGATAAAGTGCTGGCCTACCTGCTTTTCCCCAAAGAGAGCCAGGCCGGCTTCAAGCTGCCGGGAGATGTGGTCTCCCGGGACGGCGAAATCTCCGCTGCCCCCGGCGCTGCAGAACAGACAGCCCCGGCTGTCCAGAGTCCCGTCCCGGTTGGGGCAGGTCATCTGGGCATCCAGGGCGATTTTGTAGCATTTGTGCCCGTGGGCGTTCTTGAGACAGGCGTCCAGGGAATAATAGGGCTTGCCCAGCCAGAGGGCGGGAGGCAAGGTGCTTTCCGCCGGCATCAGATATATGCCTTCACGGCGGCCGCCACCACTTCCGCCACTTTTGGATTGAAGGCTTCAGGCATGATGTTTTCGTCTGAGAGCTCCTCCTCCGGCACCAGGGAGGCGATGGCCTTAGCGGCAGCCAGTTTCATCTCTTCCGTAATCTGCCGGGCATGTCCTTCCAATGCTCCCTTGAAGATGCCGGGGAAGGCCACCACATTGTTCACCTGGTTGGGGAAGTCGCTGCGGCCGGTGCCCACCACCCGGGCGCCGGCGGCCCTGGCCGCATCGGGCATGATCTCCGGCACGGGGTTGGCCATGGCAAAGAGAATGGCGTCCCGGTTCATGGAGGCCACCATTTCGGGGGTGACGATGCCCGGAGCGGAGACGCCCACAAAGATATCTGCTCCTTTCAAGGCATCCGCCAGAGTCCCGGTTTTTCCTTCCAGATTGGTCACTTCCGCCATTTTCTGCTGCATCCAGTTCAACCCCTCCGTGGACCGGGAGACGATGCCCACTTTATCACACATGGTGATATGGGGAAAGCCGTAGGTCAGCAGCAGTTTTGTGATGGCCACTCCTGCGCTGCCGGCGCCGTTTACCACAATGCGGCAGTCCTCCTTCTGTTTGCCCACCACCTTCAGGGCGTTGATGATACCCGCCAGCACTACGATGGCCGTGCCGTGCTGGTCGTCGTGAAAAACGGGGATGTCCAGGGTGGCTTTCAGCCGCTCTTCAATCTCAAAGCATCTGGGGGCGGAGATGTCCTCCAGATTGATGCCCCCGAAGCCGGGAGCCATCCAGGTCACCGCCTTGATGATTTCCTCCGTGTCCTGGGTGTCCAGACAGATGGGGACGGCATTGACGCCCCCAAATTCTTTGAACAGGACGGCTTTTCCCTCCATAACAGGCATGGCGGCATGGGGCCCGATGTTTCCCAGGCCCAGGACGGCGCTGCCGTCGGATACCACCGCTACGGTGTTGGCTTTCATGGTGTATGTATAGGCAGCCGCTTTGTCCTGGGCGATGACCTTGCAGGGTTCGGCCACGCCGGGGGTGTAGGCCAGGGCCAGATCTTCCCGGGACTTGACAGGCGTTTTGGACACGGTCTCCAGCTTGCCGTTCCACTGCTCGTGAAGCATAAGTGCTTTCTCATTGGTTGTCATATTTTTACCTCCTGATTTAAGTTTCGTAAGATCCCGCATTTCCTCTATTTTATAGGGAATATGCGTATTTTTCAAGAAAAAAATGATTTTCTTAAAATTTTGCTTCCTATTTGGATAAAAGTGTATTATAATCCATATTAGCAGGTTCATTCCGTTACGGGACACGTCTGGTATATTTCGAGAGATACCCCTTAAGACGAACTGAATAGGAAGAAGTTTTTATATGCATTATTTGCAGCAAAGAAATAGGAGGAGCAATGAGAGAGAAATATGAATCACTTGCGCTGGTACAGTTGAAAGAACTGGCTAAAGTACGGGGCATTAAGGGAGTATCTGCCATGAAGAAGGCTGACGTGGTGGAGGCGATGCTGGCTGAGGACGAGAAGGACAAGTCCAAGGAGACCGGTGTCGGACCAGCGGAGAGTGGGGCTGACAGAACTGTGGAGAAATCGGCGGAGAGAGGGACCGAGAGAACCGTGGAGAAACCGGCAGAGAGGGAAAACGATAGAACCGCAGAGAGAGGGGCCGAGAGAACCGTGGAGAAACCGGCGGAGAGAGGAACCGACAGAACCGTGGAGAAACCAGCGGAGAGAGGGATCGAGAGAACCGTGGAGAGGCCGGCGGAGAGAGGGATCGAGAGAACCGTGGAGAGGCCGGCGGAGAGAGGGACCGACAGAACCGCGGAGAGGCTCGGAGACAGAGCCGAGAGGGCGGAGTCTCCCAGAACGGAGTATCATAGAAATGAGGGAGGCAGGCCCGAGGGAACCCGGACCGCCGCTGACGGGGAGCAGCCCGTGCGGCCGGTACGTGTAAACGAGGCCTATGATTCCACCCAATACCCTGCGGAACTGGACAGCGGCATCGAGGCCCAGGGGATCCTGGAAGTCATGCCCGACGGCTATGGCTTTATCCGCAGCGACAATTATCTGCCCGGCTCGGAGGACGTGTATGTGGCTCCCAGCCAGATTCGCCGCTTTGGATTAAAGACCGGCGATATCCTGCGGGGCAACAAGCGCATTAAGACCCAGCAGGAAAAGTTCAGCGCCCTGCTGTTTGTGAGAACCATTAATGGGTATACTCCCGAAGAGTCCGCCAAAAGGACGGCTTTTGAGGATATGACCCCCATTTTTCCCAACGAACGTATCAAGCTGGAGACGCCGGGATGCAGCGTGGCCATGAGGGTTATGGATCTGATCAGCCCTGTGGGAAAAGGACAGCGCGGCATGATCGTGTCTCAGCCCAAGGCGGGCAAAACCACCTTGCTGAAAGAGGTGGCAAAATCCATATTGCGCACCAACCCTCATATGCATATGTTGATTCTGCTCATTGATGAGCGTCCTGAGGAAGTCACGGACATCAAGGAAGCCATCTGCGGCAACAATGTGGAGGTCATTTATTCCACCTTTGACGAACTGCCCGATCATCACAAAAGAGTAGCAGAGATGGTGGTGGAAAGGGCTAAGAGGCTGGTTGAACATAAGAAAGAGGTGGTGATCCTTTTGGATTCCATCACCCGTCTGACCAGAGCATATAATCTGGTGGTCCCCCCCAGCGGGCGGACCCTGTCTGGCGGCCTTGACCCTGCCGCCCTGCACATGCCCAAGCGCTTCTTTGGCGCTGCCCGCAATATGCGGGAGGGCGGCAGTCTGACGATCCTGGCTACGGCGCTGGTGGATACCGGTTCCAAGATGGACGATGTGATCTATGAGGAATTCAAGGGCACGGGCAATATGGAAATCGTTTTGGACCGCAAGTTGTCGGAAAAACGTATTTTCCCGGCTATCGACATTGCCAAGTCCAGTACCAGAAGGGAGGACTTGCTGCTTGACGGCGAGGAACTGGAGGCCATTGGTATTATGCGTAAGGCATTGAACGGCATGAAGTCCGATGAGGCTACAGACCGCATTCTGGATATGTTTGCCCGAACCAGGAATAACCGGGATTTTGTGGGAATGGTAAAAAAGAACAGATTTATTTAAAAAAACTATTGCATTCAGGGAAAACTCATGTTACAATAACAACGCTGTTTGTGGTTCCATAAGCAGTGCGGATGAGATCACAGAACAATACGGAATGATATAGAGAGGTGAGAAGCATGAAAGAAGGAATTCATCCCCAGTACCATCAAGCAACTGTAACCTGTAACTGTGGCAATACATTTGTTACCGGCTCCACTAAGCCTGAGCTGCACGTGGAAGTCTGCTCCAAGTGCCATTCGTTCTACACAGGCCAGCAGAAGTCAGCGAGAGCCGATGGACGTATTGATAAGTTCAATAAGAAGTACGGCGTTACAAGCAAATAGGAAGCATTGAAGGGTTGAGGTATCCATTATCTCAACCTTTCTTACTCTGTAAAGATGCGGAAAGAGGATAGTATGGCAAAACGGAAAGGGTGCTATTCCGGGATCGGCGGCCAGGCCGTTCTGGAAGGCGTCATGATGAAAAACGGGGATAAGTATGCCGTTGCGGTGCGCAAGCCGGACGGGGGGATCGACTTTAATGTGGAGGATTATCCCGGCGTGCTGGCCGGAAATAAGCTGAAAAAGATTCCCTTTGTGAGAGGGATATTTAATTTTGTGGATTCCATGATCCTGGGTACCAGATGTCTCAACTACTCCGCCAGCTTTTATGAGGAAGAAGAGGAGGAGACCAGTGTGGACAAGGCTCTGGACAAGGTGTCCGGCGGCAATGGGGAAAAGGTTCTGACCACTTTTGTTACTATTTTGTCCGTGGCCATGGCGGTGGGCATTTTTATTGTTCTGCCTTATTTTCTTTCGGGGCTGCTGAAGGATTATATCCGTAATGAATCTCTGATGACGATTATCGAGGGAGGCATTCGGATCGTCATCTTTATCCTGTATATACTGGCCATCAGCCTGATGAAGGATATTCGCAGATTGTTCATGTACCACGGAGCGGAGCACAAATGTATCAACTGTATGGAGCATGGCCGTCCGCTGACGGTGCGCAATGTGAAGCGCAGTTCCCGCCAACACAAACGTTGCGGGACCAGTTTTATCTTTTTTGTGTTTATTGTCAGCATTGTGCTTTTTTTCTTTATCCGGGTGGATAATACATTGCAAAAGGTGGTGCTGCGGATTCTGCTGATTCCCGTGGTAGCCGGGATTTCATATGAGATTATTCGTCTTGCAGGACGCAGCAACAACATTCTGGTGAGAATCCTGTCTGCGCCGGGACTGCTGGTGCAGAAATTGACCACCAAGGAGCCGGACGAGAAGATGATTGAGGTGGCCATTGCGGCGGTGGAGGCCGTATTTGACTGGAGGGCGTTTCTGAGTGAGAAGTTTGGGTATGTGGAGGAGCCCGAACAGACACCCCGGGAGGATGATGGAGAAGATGAGGAGCCGGCCTGATGAGTCAGAAGCGGTGTGAAGCAGCAGGCCGGGCATTAGTTCTGTGTCGAAATGGCCTTATGGCGGAACGGCAGTGGTATGGGTTGTAAATGTGAGAGATGGAAAACTATCGGAATTGTTATGAAAAAGGATGGAATCTGCTGCTGGAGGCAGGGATAGAGGAGGCGGCATTGGAGGCCCGGCTGCTCCTGGAGTGGGTGTGCGGCACGGACCGCAATACGCTGCTGGCCCATGGGGACAGAACGTTAAGCACCGGGGAACGGCAGGCTTATGAGGAGGCCATTACCCGGCGGCGCAGCCGTGTTCCCCTGCAGCAGATCACGGGATGCCAGGCATTCATGGGGCTGGAATTTCAGGTGAACGGGCATGTGCTGGTTCCCCGCCAGGATACGGAGATATTGGTGGAAGAAGTGATGCGGGAGTTGCAGGACGGCATGCGGGTGCTGGATCTGTGTACCGGCTCCGGCTGTATATTGATCAGTCTGCTGCACTACAGCAACGGCTGTACGGGCGTGGGCACTGACATTTCGGGCGAAGCCCTGGCCGTGGCCCGCCGCAACGGCGCCGCATTGCTGGGAGCGGAGAAGGAATATGCCTTTTTGGAGAGCGACCTTTTTGACCGGGTGGAAGGGCGTTATGATGTCATTGTGTCCAACCCGCCCTATATCAGGCGGGAAGAGATAGATACTCTGCTGCCGGAGGTAAGGGATCATGAACCCCGAATGGCCTTAGACGGCGGAGTGGACGGCCTGGACTTTTACCGGCGCATTGTTGCCGGAAGCCCTTCCTATTTAACCGGAGGGGGCAGGCTGTATCTGGAGATCGGCTGGGATCAGGGGGATGCGGTGCAGGAACTGCTGCTGCGGCAGGGATTTCGGGAAGTTAACGTGGTGCAGGACTACGCTGGACTGGACCGGGTAGTATGCGGCTATTGGCCTATACTAAACCAGCATATCCCCGGAAAATGAGTGCTGTTCGTGGATATGCGGAACTCAAACCAAAACAGCATATCTCCGAACAACGCGCGGAACGATATATGGACGCGCAGGCGGCCATATATTGTTCTCCAGAAAATGAGTGCTGTTCGTGGATATGCGGAACTCAAACCAAAACAGCATATCCCCGAACAACGCGCGGAACGATATATGGACGCGCAGGCGGCCATATATTGTTCCCCAGAAGTGTGTGTTGTTCGTGGATATGCGGAACTCTAATAAGAAAGGGAAAGTGACGATGTTTGATAAATTGGAGGATCTGCTGATCCGTTTTGAGGAGATCATGGGGGAACTGCACGAGCCCACCGTGACCAATAACCAGGAGAGATTCCGTAAACTGATGAAAGAGCAGAGTGATCTGACCCCCATTGTGGAAGCATATACGGAATATAAAAAGCGCAGGCAGGACATCGAGGATTCTCTGACCATGCTGGAGGAGGAATCCGATGAGGAAATGCGGGAGATGATCAAGGAGACCCTGGCCGACAGCAAAAAGCGGGTGGAAGCGCTGGAGCAGGAATTGAAGATTCTGCTGCTGCCGAAAGACCCCAATGACGAGAAGAACGTCATCGTGGAGATTCGCGCGGGGGCGGGAGGGGACGAGGCCGCCCTTTTTGCCGCAGAACTCTATCGCATGTATGTCCATTACGCGGAGGGCCGCCGCTGGAAGGTGGAATTGATGAATGTGGACGAGATCGGCATCGGCGGCATGAAAGAGGTACAGTTCACGATTATGGGGCAGGGAGCTTATTCCGTCATGAAATACGAGAGCGGCGTGCATCGGGTACAGAGGGTGCCGGAGACCGAGAGCGGCGGGCGCATCCACACTTCCACCGCCAGCGTGGCTGTGATGCCGGAGGTGGACGAGGACATAGACATTGTCATTGACGAGAAGGACATCCGCATTGACGTCATGAGGGCTTCCGGCAACGGCGGCCAGTGCGTCAATACCACGGACTCCGCGGTACGTCTGACCCACTATCCCACAGGTATCGTGGTATACAGCCAGACGGAGAAGAGCCAGATTCAGAACAAGGCCAAGGCCTTTGCCCTGCTGAAATCCAAACTGTACGATATGGAGCAGCAGCAGCGCCACGATGCGGAGGCGGAAATGCGGCGCAGCCAGATCGGCACCGGCGACCGTTCCGAAAAAATCCGTACTTACAATTTCCCCCAGGGACGGGTGACGGATCACCGCATCGGCCTGACCATTTATAAACTGGACAAGGTTATGAATGGGGATATACAGGAGATCCTTGATGGCTGTATCGCAGCCGATCAGGCGGCAAAGCTGGTAAAAATGGGAGAGAACAATTAAAGTATATCGGATTTGGATATGGAATGTCCGGTGTTGCCCTTTGGGGCGATGCCGGACCTTTATATATTCGCAATTTTTATCAATTATTCGTGATGAGATCGTGATATAATGACCCTATTCATAACAGAGAAGGGCCTGATGTGGGGAACAGGATGGATTACCGGGAACAGATAGAGAAAGCCATAGAATATATAGAGGAAAATCTGCAGTGCGAGATAAGTCTGGCGGAATGCGCCAGGGTGAGCGGCTATTCCCCCTATCACTTTCTCCGCGTTTTCCGGAGCACAGTGGGGCTGACCCCCTCCGACTATATCCGCAAGCGCAGGATTACCGAGATATCCAGGGAGATGATGCAGGGAAAACAATATCTGTCCTCCATTGCGTTCTGTTATGGATTTAACAGCAAGGAGAACTTTATAAGGGCCTTTAAAAAGGAACATCAGATACTTCCCACAGAATATAAAAAAGCCCAAAACAGCCTGAAACTATATGAAAAGTTTCGTTTTGAGACAAAAGAATGTGTTATAGTTCCCCAAATTGTGGAATTGCAGCCTTTTTCTTTGACAGTATACCCCTGTAATGGTGAATCAGTGCCGAACTGCTGGAACAAGTACAATGCCCGAGGATATTCCATGGAACTTTCCGGGGGCAGGGACGTTTGGGATTATGGGGCCTGCAAATGGAACTGCGAAGAAAACAGGCTGGACTATTATATCGGCATCAAAACCGAATATGCTCTGGGGGAAACCCGGGGCACCCGGAAAATATGTATTGAGGGGGGCCTGTATGCAGTGTTTTTCACGCTGGCCGCGACTCGGGAAAACTTTGTGGCTCAGATTCACGGTACCTGGGATTATATCAATGGAACCTGGCTCCGGGAGAGCGGTTTTACCCGCAGACAGGCTTATGAATTTGAGCGCTACCGCGAGAAAAGCAGGCTGTTTTCGGAAGAAATCTATATCCCTGTGGAAAAGCATGGCGCAAAAACTATAAACCATACCAGGAGGTAAGACTATGAAAAAAATGAACATTACATGGGACGGGATTTATGACTCCACCGGTTACCTGTTTTCCTTTGCCAAGGCGCTCTGCTGCGCTGTGAAAAACAGCCCGTTTGCAGAGGCGGCGGAGGAGATCGTGGCGTCCAGCGGGTTTGCGTTCCGCATGTGGGTGTCCCCGGACCTCTGTCCCAGTGCCACCAGCATGTGGCAGTTTGACCAGCAGAAAAAATGGGTGGAGCGCGGAGGCATAAGTTGCCAATACATTGAGAGGATGTGGGGGCAGGAGGATGTGGAGGAAGAACGTCGGCAGGAGGCGGTTCAACTGATCCGGCAGAGCATCGACAGCGGTATTCCCGTGATAAGCTGGGATATCGTGGTGTGTGAATGGGGATTGATCACGGGCTATGACGATGAATCGGAGACATTTGCGGTACTGCCCATTACAGGCCAGGAGGGAGAGATGGCGTACAGCCAGCTGGGAAAGCGGGAAATTCCCATTCTGAGTGTACTGGCGGTGACGGGAAAGGCAGAGCAGTCACAGGAGGAGATCGTCCGGGAAACGCTGGACATAGCTAAAAACCATCTGTTAGGAAATGAATGGTGTGAGAATGCCTGCGGCCTGGCGGCTTATCCCGCCTTGGTGAAGCATCTGGAGAGCGAGGAGGCGGAGATGGCCTGTTCCTGGAACATGGAGTATTTTCTGGGGACCTATGCGCCGCTGAAGTGGTATGCGTGGAAATTCTTTGAGCGGCATGGCCTTCAGGAACTGGCGTCGCTGTACCATTCCGTATATGAGAATTGGCAGAAGGCCTTTGAAATGAAGAAATCCCTGGATCTGTCAGACAGGCAGAACCGGCAGGCTGCGGCGGAACTCCTGAAACAGGCGGAGGTATGGGAGAAGCAGGCAGTGGACAGGATGTAAGCCGCGACAGCTCCGACAGGAACGCCGCCCCTTGTGCAGAAAAGATTTTTTTGCTATAATAAACAAATTAAGTGAAATTCAGCATTTGTACAGGGAGAATATATCCACATGAAAATATATCTGATACGGCACGGGGAGACGGATTGGAATCTGGAGCAGCGGCTGCAGGGGGCTACAGACATACCCTTGAATGAAAACGGGCTGGAACTGGCCAGGGAGACGGCACAGGGACTGAAAGAAGTGCCCTTTGATCTGATCTATACCAGCCCTTTAAAGCGGGCGAAGCAGACGGCGGAGATTCTTCGGGGGGAGCGGGATATCCCCCTGATTGAAGAACCCCGGATCCGGGAAATCTGTTTCGGCATTTATGAGGGCTATTGCTGCAGCCGGGAGCATTATACCATTCCGGACCCGGCTTTCATGAATTTTTTTGTGGATCCGGGCAATTATATTCCCCCTGAAGGCGGGGAGAGCATTGAACAGTTGTGCCGCCGTACCACGGATTTTCTGCATGAAGTAGCATACAATGCGGATTATGCGGACAAGACCATTCTGGTTTCCAGCCATGGCGCGGCGGTCAAAGGCTTGCTCAGCAGCCTGACTGTAACAGACAGGAAAGATTTCTGGAACGGCGGCGTCCATAAGAACTGCGGTGTGACAATCCTTGACGTGGAAGGTGGGCGGATCACCATAGAGCGGGAGAACGTGATTTATTATGATGAGTCCCGCAGCCACAATTATTTTGAGAGGTAGTGCAGATGCAGATCGAAACGCATCGGATGATAATTCGGAACTACACAATGGACGATGCCAAAGATCTGTATGCTATTTTAGGCAATGATGAAGTAATGAAGGATTGTGAGCCTGCGTACAGTTATGAAAAAACATCTAATTTTCTGTCAGAGTTCTGCATCGGAAAAAATGCCGCTGTGGCCGCGGTTCATAAGGACAGCGGCAAAATGATCGGTTATATTCTGTTCCATTCACTTTCTGAAAGCGTCTATGAAATCGGCTGGTTTTTCAACAAAAATTATTGGCATCAGGGATATGCGTATGAATCCTGCAAAGCGGTGATGGATTATGCTTTTGATAAACTGGATGCGCACAAGATATTTGCCGAAACCATTGACGGGGTAAAATCAGTGGGTCTGATGAAAAAGTTAGGTATGCAGTTGGAAGGGATTCAGCGAAGCCATGTAAAAGACAAGGACGGGCATTGGGCAGACCTTTATCTTTACGGGCGGATCAAAGAGGGCTGAAATGTAAAAATTTCGGCCCGGAAAAGCCCATGTACAGGAAAAAATACTTGCAATGTAGAGTATCTATGCTACAATGTAGGGGACAATAGAATAGTGAGAGGTTTATTGATCGAAGAGGAGAGGAACATATCATGAAAAAACGGATTAGCGTTTTACTGATTATGGCACTTTTGACGATGGCTGCACTGAGCGGATGCACAGGCGGCACTGAAGGTTCTTCGGGGGATAATTCCTCTATGGAGTCCCAGACGGGCGGTACCCAGGAGTCTTTGGGGGAGGATTCCTCCGGAGAATCTCAAACAGGCGGTACGCAGGAGTCTTCGGAGGAGCAATCCTCTGGGGAGGCTCAGGCCGGCGCACCTGTTTACGGCGGCTCCATTGTTGTAGGAATACAACAGGATGTTGATAGTCTTGACCCTCATAAGGCAACTGCGGCAGGAACTAAAGAAATCCTATTTAACATCTTTGAAGGCTTAGTGAAGCCGGACGAGAACGGCGACTTGATGAAAGCGCTTGCCAGCGACTATACCATCTCCGAGGACGGGCTGGTATATACCTTCACACTCAGAGAGGGCGTGAAGTTTCACAATGGCAATGCGGTGACGGCGGAGGATGTGAAATACTCCCTGGAGCGGGCCAGCGGCCTGCTGGACGGCACCCCGCTGATCTCTTCGCTGAGCGTTCTCACGAGCGTGGATATTTTGGATGAAAAGACGGTTCAGGTCACAGTGGGCAGTGCCAACACGGAGTTGATTTACAGCTTTGTGGCAGCCATCATCCCTGCGGGCAGCGGGGAAGAGGAGAGCGGAACACCCATCGGGACGGGACCGTTTTCTTATGTGTCATATAAGCCCCAGGAGGGGATTGTGGTTGCCAAGAATCCGGATTACTGGCAGCAGGGACTGCCCTATCTGGACGAGGTGAACTTCAAGATTGTAAACAGTCCGGATACGGCGCTGCTGGAATTAAAAGGCGGCTCCATCCAGATTTATCCCTATCTGACGGACAGCCAGGCCAATGAACTTACGGACAGTTTTCAGATTCTGTCCGCGCCCTCGGATGTGGTGCAGGCATTGTTCCTGAACAATGCGGTGGAACCTCTGAACGATGTGCGCATTCGCCAGGCCATCTGTTACGCGCTGGATCTGGATATGGTGAACGAGTTTGTGGCGGGAGGCGGCGCAACGCTGGTAAGTTCGGCTATGCTGCCCACATTGCACACTTATTATGTGGATCTGACGGATACTTACGGTACCGCAGCCAATATCCAGAAGGCTCAGGAATTGATGACCGATGCGGGCTATCCCAACGGATTTGACCTGGAGATCACGGTGCCATCCAACTATGAGTACCATATGCAGACGGCAGAGGTGGTAGCGGAGCAGCTAAAAGCGGCAGGCATCAACGCCACCATCAATCCTGTGGAATGGAGCAGCTGGCTCAGCGACTGTTACACGGATCGGAACTATCAGTCCACCATCTCCGGCATCACCAGCGACATGACCCCGGGCTACCTGACCAACCGTTTCCAGACGGATTCCAAGAAGAATTTCGTGAATTTCGCCAGCGCGGCCTATGACGAGGCATACCAGAAGGCGGCGGCGGCCCTGGACCCGGTTGAGAAGGCAGAACTCTACAAGCAGGTACAGAAGATTCTGTGCGACGAGGCGGGCAGTGCCTTTATTCAGGTGCCCCCCATCACCATTGCCATGGATCCCAAGCTGGCGGGTTACAAATTCTACCCGGTATATGTACAGGATATGAGCACGGTGTATTATACGGAATAACAATATCCGGGAGGTCGGTTACGGAAATATAAATAAAAAAGGAGGCGGCCCATGAAATACCTTGGTAAAAAAATCGTTACTCTCATTATGACATTGTTCGTGGTATCTGCGGCCGCCTTTATTGCGTTTCAGATTATCCCCGGGGATGTGGTGACTTCCATACTGGGGACGGAGGCGACTCCCGAGAGGGAGGCCCAGCTTCGGGAAGAACTGGGACTGAATGATCCTCCGGTGGTTCGGTATTTCCGCTGGGCGGGGGGCGTGCTTCTGGGCGATCTGGGCATCAGCTACCGCTATGCCAAGAACATGAACGAGATGATGCCGGTGGCGGAATTGATCGGGGACAAACTGCCGGTAACATTGTCTCTGGCGGCCATTTCGCTGGTGCTGATTGTGGCAGTATCCATTCCGCTGGGGGTGTTGTGGGCCCGCAGCAGAAATAAGGTATTGGACGCAGCCCTGGGGGTGATCACCCAGGCAACCATGGCGATTCCCTCTTTTTTTCTGGGAATCCTTGTCACCTATCTGTTTGGCATGGTGTTTAAATGTTTTGTGCCGGGGGGATATGTAAGTTATGAGAAGGATATGGGAGGCTTCCTCTTTTATCTGCTGTTCCCGGCACTGGCGATCGCCTTGCCCAAGGCGGCCATGACGGCCCGCTTTTTACGGGGATCGCTGCTGACGGAACTTCGGGCGGACTATGTGCGCACGGCCCGGAGCAAGGGGTGCGGCGAGCGGCGGGTGATGTACGGTCATGTGCTGCGCAATGCCATGATGCCGGTGATCACTTTCCTGGGCATGATTATCGCCGAGATCGTAGCGGGCAGTATCGTGGTGGAGCAGGTATTTTCCCTGCCGGGGATCGGGAGGCTGCTGATCAGTTCCATTTCCACCAGGGATTTGCCGGTGGTGGAGATACTGATTTTGTATATCACATTTGTGGTGATTTTTGTGTACTTCCTGGTGGACATCCTGTACCGGGTGGTGGATCCCAGGATCAGCGGCAAGTGAGCGGTTGACGGGAGCTTTGGAGGCAAAGAGGGTATGGAAAAGCTGATGTATATGGTGATGCTTGAGAAGAGCAAGACCTATAACAGAGTGACAAAGAAGGTAATCACGGAGCATGTTGAAAATATAAGAAGACTGGACGATGCGGGAAAGCTGGAAATCTGCGGCGTGTTTAAGGGATATCCGGGGATGGCGGGTATGTATATCCTGAAGACGGAAAGCCGTGAGGAAGCGGAAGAGATATGCAAATCGGAGCCGCTGGTGGTGGGGGAATATGCAAAGTATAAATTAGTTGCCCTGCAGATTGCCAATCGGGAGAACAACTATCTGCTGTGATTCGGCATAGGTTCAATGCGCGGAAGACTGGAGAAAACGTGAAGAAAAGAAGCGGTATAAAATGGAATAAATACTTGATTGCGGGCCTGTGTATGACGGGCCTTGTGGTGTTTCTGGCCCTGTTGGGCGTTTTCTGGACGCCCTACAGCACTACATCCATGTCTGCTTCCCAGCGTTTTGCGGCTCCCTCTCTGCAGCATTTGTTCGGCACGGATAATTTCGGGCGGGACATTTTTTCCCGGGTAATGAAGGGCATCGGCGCAACCATATGGATCAGTACGCTGGTGGTAGCCCTGTCCGGGGGAGTGGGTATCCTGGTGGGGGCGCTGACAGGATATTTCGGGGGTATTGTGGATGAGGTGGTGATGCGGTTTACCGACGCAATCAACGGTTTTCCCAGCATCCTGCTGGCGCTGGTGGTGATCAGTGTCCTGGGCACGGGGCAGCGGAATCTGGTGATCTCACTGGGTATAGTGTTCATGCCCAGTTTCATCCGCATTGTTCGAAGCGAGTTTATCCGGCTGCGGGACGCGGATTATATCAGCCGGGCCCGACTCATGGGCGTGGGACGGGGGAGGATTCTTTTTATACATATCCTGCCCAACATTTTTTCCACATTCTGGGTGTCGGTGATGATCGGCTTCAACAATGCCATTCTGGCGGAATCCGGCATGAGTTATCTGGGGATCGGCGTGCAGCCTCCCCAGGCCAGTCTGGGAAAGATGTTGTCCGATGCCCAGGGATATCTCACTACGGCTCCCTGGTATGCTTTGGCGCCGGGGCTGACCATTGTGTGGATTGTGCTGGGATTTTCTCTGCTCAGTGAGGGCATACAGCGACTGGGCAAATGAGGACAGAGACTTATGGCGAAGAGATTATGGGTATCATGTACAGGTACAGGGAGGTGACGCACAGTGATTACCATAGAAGATCTATCAGTCAATTTTGGCAGGACGGAGGCAGTGCGTCATGTGAGCCTGGAGATCCCCGACGGGCAGATTCTGGGGGTGGTGGGGGAATCCGGTTCCGGTAAGTCCGTCACCGCCCTGACTTTGATGGGGCTGGTATCGGAGGAAGCCACAGTGACCAGCGGAAGAATCCTGTATGACGATGTGGTGCTGCAGGAGGCGGGAAAGCCCCGGGATAAGGCATTGTATCGGCGATATCAGGGGGATTGTATGTCCATGGTGTTTCAGGAACCCATGACTTCGCTGAATCCCACCCAGCGGGTGGGCCGGCAGGTGGAGGAAATGCTGCGGCTGCACAGTATGCCGGCCTATTCCAGGGAGAGTGTTCCGGGCACAGGGCCGACCGCCCAGGGAGAGGCATGTTTCCCCGATCACAGTACCGAGGCTGCCCGGGAGGGAGGCCTGCGCTTCTGCCGCAGCAAGCAGGAGCGGCAGGCCATGAAGCAGTTGGTTCTGGAGACTTTTGCCGCAGTGGGGCTTCGGGAGCCGGAGCGGGTGTATGGCTGTTATCCGCATCAGCTCAGCGGGGGGATGCGCCAGAGGGTGATGATTGCCATGGCCATTATCCTGCATCCCCGGCTGATCGTGGCCGATGAGCCCACAACGGCCCTGGATGTGACGGTGCAGAACCAGATTATGGACCTGCTGCGGGAAATCAACGGGAAACGGCATAATGCCATTCTTTTTATTACCCATGATTTGAATCTGGCAAAGCGGATTTGTCACAGGATCGCCGTGATGAAGGACGGCAGGGTGGTGGAGACGGGCACGCCGGAGGAGATCTTTGAGCGTCCGAAAGAAGAATATACCCGGAATCTGATTGAGGCGGTGCCCAGCCGCATGAAACCCAGGGGCAGAAGCGGCTGGGAGGGCAGTATTCCCTGCCCGGAGCCGGTGGTGTCTGTTAAGGGGCTCCAGGTATACTACCGGGAGGGCGGCAACAGCCTGTTTTCCCAGAGAAAGAAAAACCAGGTGGTGCGGGACGCCGAGTTTGAGATTCGTAAGGGAGAGATTCTGGGACTGGTGGGAGAAAGCGGCTGCGGCAAGACCTCTCTGTCCAAGGCCATTTTGGGAATGAACCGGGATATTGCGGGCGAGATCGTCCATTACTCCACCCGTCCTCAGATGATTTTTCAGGATCCTTACAGCAGTCTGAATCCCTCCAAGACCGTGGGATGGCTGCTGGAGGAACCTCTGCGGGCCAGGGGGAAGCTGGAGCCGGACAAAGCCATGTCGGCGGCGGATATGCGCGCCGCGGCCATGGAGATGCTTGGAACGGTGGGACTTACCGAGGCGTATTATGACCGCAGACCCTTCCAGCTCAGCGGCGGGCAGCGGCAGCGCATCAGCATCGGCCAGGCTCTGATTACCAGGCCGGGGCTGGTCATCGCGGATGAACCGGTGTCGGCCCTGGACGTAACCATACAGGCCCAGATCATGGAACTGATGCGCAGACTCCAGGAAGAACTGCAGCTGTCTTATCTGTTTATTTCTCATGACATCAATGTGATCTACCAGATGAGTGACAGGATCATGGTTATGAAAGAAGGAAAAATCCTGGAGATCGGGGAGACGGAAGAGGTGTTTGCCCACCCCCGGGAGGCATATACGAAACAGCTGCTGAGGGAATCATAGGGCCCGGAAAAAGAGTCGGGGGGACTGGGAATGCGCTACGATTGTCTGATCATAGATGACGAGAAGATGCTTGCCGATAACACGGCGGAATATTTTAATCTGTTCGGCGTTAAGACGGCGGCAGTCTATGGAGTGGAGGAGTGCCGCTGTTTTTTGCGGGAAAATGAAGCGCAGCTGCTCTTGCTGGATATCAACTTAGGAGATGGCAGCGGCTTTGGACTGTGCAGGGAATTGCGGGAGGCGCTGGACATTCCCATTCTGTTTATTTCGGCCCGGACCAGCGAGGATGATCAGATCATTGCGCTGGGGATCGGCGGGGACGATTACATCCGAAAGCCGTATTCCCTGGGTGTTCTGCTGGCTAAAGTCAAAGCGGTATTAAAGCGTTACGGCCGGGGCGCCGGGCAGGATGGATATGAGGATGACTGGCTGAAAATCGACTTTGGGGCCAAGGGCGTATGGGTGCAGGGCAGACCCGTAAAACTGACCATGCTGGAGTTCCGGCTTTTGGCATATCTGGCGCGGAACAAAGACCGGGTGGTGCCCAAACAGGAACTGTTTGAAAAGGTCTGGGAGGACAGGATCACGGGGGATGGGACGCTGAACGTGCATGTCCGCAGGATCCGGGAGGCCATAGAGCCCGAACCCAACCGGCCCCGGTATATTGTGACATTCTGGGGAGAGGGTTACCGATTCCGGGGAGCGGAAACAGGAGAGCCGGGAGGAACTGTCGGCTCTACATAGGGGCCGCCCAATGGCGGAACGGATTTTCCGGGACGGGTGGAGAGGGAAATGAGAAAAAAATACCTGTTGATCATTTTGTGGATTTTAATACCTTTTTTTGCAGAGGCGGCGCTTTTAGCCGCCTTTATGCGTACCGGCCGCACCGGGGGAGGCTTTTTGCAGGACACTGTGGCGGTCAATGAGATTGCCAGGACAGTGGAGGCGCACTGGGGAGACCTGGAGGAACCGATTTTCCAGGAAAATTGTCCCTTTGCATATGACTTTACGGTACTGGACCGGGAGGGGAATCTGCTGTGGAAGTCGGCGGAGGGACTGAGCGAGAGTATAAATGCCGCCATATCCCACAGGGACACCATTCTGGATGTGGCCCGGGACGGGGCCACGGTGGGGAAAGTGATAATACACAATGGGTCGGAGGAAGATTATGAGGCCCGGAAGCGGAACCTGGCCATGGCGCTGCTGCTGGTTTTTCTGCTTCAGGCGGCGGTATTGTTGGGCTATACCGCCTGGATTTATTACAGACTGATCCGGCCTTTCCGCAGACTGAAAGGCTTTGCCGAGCGGGTGGCGGGCGGCAATCTGGATGTGCCGCTTCAGATGGACAGACACAATCTCTTTGGCGCGTTCACGGAGAGTTTTGACATCATGCGTTCGGAACTGAGGAAGGCCCGGCTGGCTGAGGCTCAGGCCAACGCGGCCAAAAAGGAACTGGTGGCAAAGCTGTCCCATGATATTAAGACTCCCGTGGCCAGCATCAAGGCGGCATCGGAGTTGGGGCTGGCCCTGTCCGACAGCGACAGAATGCGGGACAATTACACGCAGATCATCCGCAAGGCGGATCAGATCAACACGCTGATTACGGATCTGTTTACCGCGACTCTGGAGGAATTACAGCAGCTTACCGTGGCCCCGACAGACATATCCAGCGGAGAACTGGCTCTGCTGTTGGAAAACGCGGACTATCTGCACCGCTCGCAAATCCCTCCCATTCCCTCCTGCCTGCTCCATGCGGACAGGCTTCGGCTGCAGCAGGTGCTGGACAATCTTTTTGCCAATTCCTACAAGTATGCCGGCACGGAGATTGTGGTTGCCATAACCAGGGAAAAATGCTGCCTGGCGGTGCTGATCGAGGACTTTGGCGGCGGGGTACCCGATCAGGAACTGCCCTTGCTGAAAGAGAAATTCAGGCGGGGGAGCAATGTGGGAGACCGGGAAGGGGCCGGACTGGGACTCTTTATCTCCGATTATTTCATGAGGGAGATGGGAGGCGATCTGATCGTGGAGAACGGGGCCGGGGGACTGCGGGTGCGGGTGATGATTCCACTGAGCAGAGCGTAGCCTTATATGCCCCAGGGGGGCAAATACGATCTTTTCTGCCGTATTTAAGAAGTATTTAAGAATTGCCTAAAGACATTTAAGAATTGGATCTCTAGAATGGAATGTATAAAACAGCTTCTTCCCGGGCCGTGCAGGGTGAAAGCAGTCTCTGGATATCGGAGGCCGAAAGGGGGAGATGCATAATCTGCAATCGGAGGTTAGGCTATGAAAAAAATACTCTTAAAGACGGAGAGCCTTAGCAAGTCCTTTTCCAGCGGAGGGGTCCTGCAGCATGTTTTGAAAAACATTGACTTAGAACTATATGAGGGGGATTTTACTGTGATCATGGGGGCCAGCGGAGCGGGAAAGTCCACACTGCTGTATGCTCTGTCGGGGATGGATACCCCCACACTTGGCAGGATTACCTTTGGCGGGGAGGTGATTTCGGACTATAACCCGGACGAACTGGCTGTTTTCCGGCGCAGGCATTGCGGCTTTGTGTTCCAGCAGATTTATCTGATTGACGGCATGTCCCTCATGGACAATGTGCTGGCGGCGGGACTGCTGGTAAACAAAGACAGAAAGGCTCTGGCGGAGCGGGCTGGGGAGTTGTTCCGGGCGGTGAACATCCCGGAGGAGACTTGGCATAAGTTTCCCACCCAGATCTCCGGCGGTGAAGCCCAGCGGGCCGGAATAGTCCGGGGACTGATCAATTCCCCCGAGATACTGTATGCCGACGAGCCCACGGGAGCTCTGAACTCCCGCACCGGTCTGCAGGTTCTGGATACCTTGACCGAATTTAACCGAAGGGGCCAGAGTGTGGTGATGGTCACCCACGACATGCGCTCGGCGCGCCGGGGCAACCGCATCCTTTATCTGAAAGATGGCGTGATCCTGGGGGAGTGCAGCCTGGGCGCATATGAGCATGGGGATGTAAAGAGGCATGAAAAGCTTTCGGCATTTCTGACGGAAATGGGGTGGTAAGATGAACAGGACATTTTTGTTGATGGGATCCAATCTGCGCCGGTCCAGGGGACAGACTTTTTCCGTGGCAGTGCTGATACTGCTGGCGGCGGCAATGCTGAACATGTGGCTGATGCTGGCCATGGATTACAGACAGAACTTTGACCGCTGTCATGACAGACTCCATGGGGAGCATGTGACCTTGGCCATGGACAGCGAACCCGGTGAGGTACGCTCTTTTCTTACCGACGTGCTGGAAGAGGAGCCGGAAGTCACGGAATATTATATGGACGATGCCCTGTGCATGGTGGGTAATTTTGCTTACAATGGCGGCGAGGTGAACACGGAGTTCGTGATTCTGGAGAAGGATGCCGCGCTGGAACGTCCCATAGGCAGAGTGGAGATCGTGGAAGAAGGCGATGGGGAAACCGGCGTCTATCTGCCCATGCTTTACAAGACAGGAGATATCGCCGTAGGCAGGCTTATTGAACTGAAAATAGGGAGCAATACGGTGAATTACCCTGTGAGCGGCTTTTTTAACAGCGTCATGGCGGGTTCTCATAACTGTGGGATGTGTGAACTTTTATTGACCCGGGATCTATATGAGGAGCTGGAAGAGAGGGGCTATGCGCCCAAGGCCACGCTGCTTTCCGTGCGCCTTGCCCACGGGGGGAGCAGTGCGGAATACGAGGCGGATTTAAAAAGCAAGGTATCGGAAGGCTTTCCCTATTCCAGAGTTATCAGCAATTCTTATGCCATGGTATCCACTTCCCGCTATATATCTCAGATGATCTGTTCGGGCATTGTCAGTGCCATGGCGTTCTTCGTGCTGTTGATTGCCCTGGTGGTTATCGCGTCCAACATTGGAAACCATATCCAGGAAAACATGCGAAACCTGGGAGCGCTCAAGGCAGTGGGCTATACCAGCAGGCAGTTGGTACTCTCCCTGTTGGTACAGTTTCTGGGCATATCCCTGGCGGCGGCGGTGCTGGGAACAGGACTTTCCTATCTGCTGTTTCCTTCCATCAATGCCATGATGATCTCCCAGACAGGTATCCCTTATGAGATGGGATTCCTGCCTCTGCCCTGTGTGCTGTCCTTTGGCATCTTAGGAACTGCGGTGGCTCTGGCGGTGTGGCTGTCCTCCCGCAGAATCAGGAAGATAGACCCCATCCTTGCACTGCGGCAGGGCATAGAAACCCATAATTTCAGACAGAACCATGTGCCTCTGGACAAAACAGGGCTGTCTCTGAACCTGGCGCTGGCACTGAAAAATACCCTTTCCGGGGTGCGCCAGAACGTGACAGTGTGCGTTACCATGCTGGTACTGTCGCTGGTGGTGGTGTTTTCGGGACTGATGGTGGAGAATATGATTGCGGATATCCGGCCTTTTCTGTACATGGTCGTGGGAGAGACGGCAGATTCCTGCGTCAATGTGAATGTGGGGATTGAGGAAGCGTTTCTGGGGGAGATGGAGTCGGAGCCGGATGTGGAAAAAATATATCTGTATAATACGGTGAATGTGCGCCATGCGGAGGGGATGGATTTGATGGCGATGCTCTGCGATGATTTTTCCCAGGTAAACAACCAGGGCGTCTGCATCCAGGGGCGTTTTCCCAGATATGACAACGAAGTGGCCATAGCAGCGAAATATGCCGGGGAAAAGGAACTGGAAATCGGAGAGGAGATCCGGCTGACGGTGGGGGACCGGGAGGAGCGCTATATTATCACCGGCTTTACCCAGATCAGCAACAATCTGGGCAGGGATTGTCTGCTTACCAGAGAGGGCTATGAAAAGCTGGGAGAACTGCAGAACCTGAGTTATTACTTGGTTCTCCGGGAGGGGGCGGATCTGGAAGACTTTCACGAGAGGGTCAGACAAAACTTTGCCGGCAATGTGAATACCACGCTGGACATCCAATCCATCATCGGCGGTACGGCGTCCGTCTATGTCAGCCTGATGAAGATCATTGTGTGCGCCGTTCTTTTCCTGAGTGTGATCATTATTGCGTTTGTACTGTTTTTGCTGGTTAGGACCATGCTGGGACGCAAGAAACACGATTACGGAATCCTGAAGGCTCTGGGCTTTACCACGGGGCAGCTCATAGTGCAGACCGCTCTCAGCTTCATGCCGGCCATGATCCTGTCCACTGCCGCCGGGCTGGTAGTGTGCAGTCTGGTGATCAATCCCCTGGTGGCGTTGTTCCTGAACGGCATAGGCATTGTGAAATGTACCTTTACCGTTCCCGTGGGATTTGTGGCGGCGGCCGGAGCCGGGCTGGTGCTGCTGGCATTTGGAATTGCCTGTCTGCTGTCCCTGCGGATTCGGAAGATTACGCCCTGCGATTTGCTGAAGGGCGAGTCCTTTTAAAGCTTTTGATTTTCAGAAAAATATGACATGAGATGTCAGGGTTTTCATGTTATGATCAGGGAAACGTTTTAGTACCATCCTTGCAAGGGAAAGTGAAACCCGAAAACAGCGGAATATTCAGTAAGGAGAACTATATGGCAAAACCGACGACAAAAGCGGAATTGATACAGGCAGCGACAGAATCTTATCAGGAGTTATGCGGGCTGATTGCCTCCCTGACAGAGAGAGAACTGGCTACTTCCTTTGACTTTACAAAGATGAAGTCCAAAAAGGAGGCCCACTGGGCGAGGGACAGGAATCTGCGGGATGTGCTGATTCATCTGTATGAGTGGCACCGGCTGCTGCTTGACTGGGTGGCGGCAAATCAAAGGGGAGAGAATAAATCCTTTCTGCCTGCCCCCTACAACTGGAGGACTTATGGGGATATGAACAGGGAAATCTGGGGCAGGCATCAGAACACCACCCTGGAGGCGGCCAAGGAGATGTTGGAGCAGTCTCACAGGGAGGTGATGGCGCTGGCGGAGACTTTTTCAGACCGGGAATTGTTTGAAAAAGATGTATTCCCCTGGGTGGGAAACGCTGCCTTGAGCGGCTATTTTATACCCAACACGTCCAGCCATTATAATTGGGCCATCAAAAAACTCAAGGCCCACAGAAAGAATTGCAGGGAATTTTAAGGAAGAGAGAGCGTTCATGCAGGAGAGCAGGCTGTTTAAGATCGTGTACTATTTATTGAATAAAGGGCGGACCACGGCAGCGGAACTGGCCGGTAAATTCGAAGTGTCCGTCAGAACCATCTACCGGGATATCGATGCCCTCAGTGAGGCCGGTATCCCGATCTATGCGGAGACAGGAAGAAACGGCGGCATCTCGCTGATGGATGAATTTGTCCTGGACAGGGTTCTGCTCTCGGAGGGGGAGAGACAGGAGATATTGGCTGCATTGCAGAGCCTGGCGGCTGTGGGGAATGCCTTTGACAAGTCTGCTCTGGACAAGCTGACCGCCATTTTCCGGCTTCCCTCCGAGAACTGGTATGAGGTGGATTTCTCCAGATGGGGGGAGGTTACCCGGGACAACGAAAAATTTGAGACACTGAAAAGGGCAGTGCTCTGCCATCGGTGCGTGCGGATTCGTTATGTGGGGGCTTATAAAGTTGGGAGCGCCAGGACAATCCGGCCTCTGAAGCTGTTGTATAAGTCCAGGGCCTGGTATGTGAAGGCTTATTGTACGGAAAAGCAGGATTTTCGACTCTTTAAATTGAGCCGTATTTTAAGCTGGGAACTATTGGAGGAAGCGTTTGAGCCGATGGTTTTCCCGGAGCCGCCTGCCGGGGAGGCCGGGGAGAGTCTGCCCCCGGTGGTGCTTCGCTTTCCCGGGGAAATGGCCTACCGGGTCTATGATGAATTTGAAGGCGGCCAGATCCAGGTCCAAGAGGACGGGGATCTGCTGGTGACGGCGCCCATGCCCCAGGATCCCTGGCTGACAGGGTTTTTATTGTCTTTTGGCCCACGGGTCCAGGTGGTCAGTCCCGTGTATCTCAGGGATATACTGGCAGCCCAGGCCAAAGAAATCTATGAAAAGAACGGTGGGAGCGGACTATGCACTATGTAAAGGCAAAGGGAATATTGTCGGCCCAGAATGGGATGAATCTGTACCGGGGGTGTTCCCATGGCTGCATCTATTGCGATTCCAGAAGCAGATGCTATCATATGGAACATGATTTTGAAGATATTGAAGTCAAGGAGAATGCCATTGAACTGTTGGAGGAGGCTCTGAGGCGAAAAAGGAAAAAGTGTATGATCGGCACAGGAGCCATGACGGATCCCTATATTCCGCTGGAGACTGAACTGGGCCATACGCGAAAGGCATTGTCCCTTATAGAGAAGTACGGATTTGGAGTAGCCATACAGACCAAGTCAAGCCGTATCCTGCGGGATATGGATTTGCTAAAGAAGATCAACGCGCAGACGAAATCTGTGGTACAGATGACCCTGACCACTGCGGACGAAGAATTGTGCAGGAAGCTGGAACCGGGAGTCAGCACTACCGGGGAGCGGTTTGATGTGCTGAAGCAGATGCGGGACGCAGGAATTCCCACGGTGGTATGGCTTTCTCCGATCCTGCCCTTTATCAATGACACTGCGGAAAATATCTCCGGGCTGCTGGACATGTGTATAGAGGCGAAAGTCTACGGCGTGATCTGCTTTGCCATGGGCCTGACGCTGCGGGAGGGGAACAGGGAATATTTCTACGCTCAGTTGGACCGCCTGTTTCCGGGGCTGAAAGAAAAGTATATGCGGCGGTACGGCTATCGGTATGAGGTGGGCAGCCCCCATGGCAGGCAGCTTATGGATTTGTTTCATCAGAAGTGTGGCGAGAACGGGATTGTCCATGACAACGGGCAGATTTTTGCGTATATGCATACCTTTGAGGACAGGAAGGCCGGAGAGCAATTATGCCTGTGGGAGTAGAAACGGTATGCCTGTTTTTCCTGGATTGCATCAAACGACCATGTTTTTTTCAGTGTATGGTAAATTTTTCTGGGGATCTGGCCGATATAAAAATCAGAGTATTTCTCATGATCGTAAATGGATTTACGATAAATTGCAACGGAGTGCAGAAGAACGCGATGCCGGAGGGTGAGACAACTGTTTTAGGCGGCTTCTTCTCAGGTCTGCGTCGGCGCCGCATCCGCAGGCCTGGAGACCAAAGCGGCGCGGAAAAGAGGAACCATGAGCAAAGTAAATGGTTACAGCGCTTATCAGCAGGCCGGTTATATGAGCAGCGCCGTCCGGAAGAAAAAGGAGGAGGCCAAAACCGACAGGACCGGCAGTGCCCAGAGAAGCGGAAGTGCCGGAAAGACCAGCGTGAACCAACTCAGCGACGCCGCCAGGGCCCTGCTGAAAGAACTCCAGAAGAAGTACGGCAACATGGACTTCATTGTCGCCAAGTACGAGACGGAAGAGGAAGCATCTTCCTATCTGTCCAGAAGCACCAAAGAATTTGGTGTGTTGCTGGATCCGGATGAACTGGAGGAGATGGCAGTTGATCCCGAGGTGCGCAAACAGTATACCGACCAGTTGGATGAAGCAGTGGAGCAGCTGAAAGAGATGAAGAGCCAGGTCCAGCTTGAGGAGGGCGATGTGCTGCATCTGGGCGTGTCCATTGATCCCTACGGGGTAAAGACTTTCTTTGCCGACATAGAGAAGGCCAACAGCAATCTCCATTCCAAGCAGGCGGCCAACAGGACCAAGGCACAGAAGGAGTTTGAGACGAGGTTAGCCAAAAAGGCCGAGAAGAAGAAAGCCGAACAAAAGGCGGCGGCCAAGAAAACGGCTCAGACCAAGGCGGAGCAGAGGGCTGAGGAGAAGAAAGAGGCCGAGCGCCTGGCCGCCGAGAAGCTGACAACCCAGGACGGCACGGCTTCCACCGTACAGCGCGTGCATGTCACAGGCTCCACCGTGGAGGAACTGCTGCAGAACATCCAGAATGTGGACTGGTCCAGGGTTCCGGTTCAGGAACAGCCGGTTCATGGCGGCAGATTTGACTTTACCGTATAAACAATACAATTTATATACTGTAGTAAAGAGGTAAGAACAGGGAATGATGTGTAGCGTAAAGGCATGTCATTCCCTTTTTCTATGGATAAAACAGATCATGGGAATCCGGGAAGTTTCCTGTTGTTTAACTTTGTAGCTTAATATATCGGAACGCTCCATTGCGAAAAAAATCTTTTTCCCATATACTATCAGGTGAAAGGAAGGAATGGCATGATGGCGGATATTTTCAACCTGTGGGACAATATAGCCCGTCTGCGGCGGGAGCGGAAAATAACCCAGGAGGAACTGGCGGATTTCCTGGGGGTGACGAAGGCGGCGGTATCCAAGTGGGAGAACCGTCAAACTACGCCGGATATTCTGCTGCTGCCCCAACTGGCCAGCTTTTTTGAAGTGACCATAGACGAGTTGGTGGGATATGAGGCTTGTCTGTCCGGGGAGCAGATCCGGCGCTGCTATAAAGATCTGTGTGATGATTTTGCCAGACTTCCCTTTTCCCGGGCGATGGAAAAGGCCCGTTCTCTGATACACCGTTATTATTCCTGTTATCCTTTTCTGACACAGATGTGCACCCTGTACCTGAATCATTTTATGCTGGCAGGGGACGAGGAGGAGAGCCGGCAGGTTCTGAAGGAGGCGGAGGGGCTGTGTGACCGGGTCTTACAGAACTGCAGGGATGTGGGGATCTGTTCGGAGGCGGTGGTGCTGAAGGCGGTGCTGGCTCTGCAGCAGGGAAAGGCCCCGGAAGCCATAGAAATCCTGGAGCCCACTCTGCGCAACAGGCATATTGACGGGCAGAGAGGGACTGTGCTGGCGCAGGCATACCGTATGACGGGGGAAGAGGACAAGGCAAAAGTTTTTGCCCAGACTCAACAGTATCTGGATTTGCTGGGGCTGGTGGGGGAGGCCATACAGTTAATGGCCCTGTATGGGACGGAGCCAAACAGATGTGGAGAGATCATGGCGCGGGCCCAGGCGGTCATCGAGGTATTTGAGCTGGACCGGCTGGTTCCTCATTTTACGGCCCAATATTATTATCAGGCGGCTTTGATCCATGCCGCTGCCGGGGAGAAGGAGGAAGCCCTGGAGATGCTGGAGCGCTTTGAACGGTGCACCGGGTCACTTTTGACAGGGGAAGGGGAACCCATACTTCACGGGGACGGGTATTTTGACCGGATCGGGGAGTGGATCGAGCAGTTTCCTCTGGGCGGCATGGCTCCCAGGGATAAAGCGTTTGTCCGGCGGAATGTAAAGGAAGCGTTGGATCATTCCGGCTTCGGGAATCTGAAGGATTCGGGGAGATTTCAGGCACTATATCACCGTATGACGGAAGGAGGAGAAAAATATGCTGAGCATTGAGCACTTGACCAAACAGTATAAGGGCAGCAATAAGGGGGTCACGGATCTGAGCCTGCATGTCGAGCCCGGGGATATCTATGCCTTTATCGGGCATAACGGCGCAGGCAAGACCACCACGCTGAAATGCGTGGCGGGCATACAGGATTATGACGCCGGTGCCATCAGGATCGGGGGGAAGGATCTCAGGGAGGATCCCCTGGAATGTAAGAGAATGTTTGCCTACCTCCCGGACAATCCGGATGTGTATGAGTATTTGACAGGCATTCAGTATCTGAATTTTATCGCCGATGTTTTCCGGGTCCCGGCAGGGCTGCGCAGGGAACGCATTCAAAAATACGGGGACACTTTCGAGATCACGCCCTCCCTGGGCGATCTGATCTCCACTTATTCCCATGGCATGAAACAGAAGCTGGCCATCCTCTCCGCGCTGGTTCACCGGCCCAGACTGCTGCTTTTGGACGAGCCCTTCGTGGGGCTGGATCCCAAGGCTTCCGTGATTCTGAAAGATATGATGCATGAAATCTGCGAAGATGGGGGCGCCATCCTTTTTTCCACCCATGTACTGGATGTGGCCCAGCGGCTTTGTAACAAGGTGGCTATTATCCGGGAGGGGAAGCTGGTGACCAGCGGCAGCATGGAGCAGGTGCTGCGGCAGGGAGATTCGTTGGACGGGGAGAAATCTCTGGAAGATATTTTTATGGAAGTGGCGGGGGATGTAGGGTGATGGCGGTGTTGGCACAGATGAAACTTTTGGCGAAACTGGAGCTTTGCAATCTATATGGTCTCAATGTCCTGCGGTTTTCCCGGGACAGGACGGCGAAGAAGAGGGCCGGAGCCATGCTGGCGGTCTGGATGGTACTGGCCGTGGTGTTGATTGTCTATACGGGAGGCCTTTCCTATGGCCTGGTATATCTGGGACTGGAAAAGGTAATTCCAGCCTATCTGATTGCCATATCCAGCCTGCTGGTATTCTTTTTCGGAATGCTTAAGGCCGGGAGCGCCCTTTATAGCAGGGAGGGGTATGAGATTCTCTGCGCCCTGCCCGTGACCCAGGCGGCTGTGGCCGGGAGCAGATTTGTGCGCATGTATGTGGAAAACCTGCTGCCCACGCTGGCCATCCTGCTGCCGGGAATCGCTGTTTATGCCTGGGCTGTACGACCCGGCCCTGCTTTTTATCTGGCGGTGCTGCTGGGAATCTGGGCTGTGCCTCTTCTGCCCATGGCGGGGGCCGTATTGGTGGGCGCGCTGGTCACAGGGATTTCCTCCAGGATGCGTCACAAGAGTCTGATTTCCTCCGCCCTGTCCATCCTTGCTGTTCTGGCGATCTTTTATGGAATTTCCCGCTTTTCCCACATGGACGGGGGATTGCATCCGGAACAAATGCGGAAACTGGCGGACACGGTTTTTTCATTGCTGGGTAAAGTTTATCCTCCCGCAGTATGGCTGGGGAGGGCTCTGACGGAGGGGAGCTGGGGCCAGAGCCTGGGATGGGCGGCGCTCTCCCTGGGAGTGTTTGTCCTGGTGGGGGCATGCGTCTCCTTTCGCTTTCGCCAAATATGCCAGAGTCTCTTCGGCAGTTCGGCCCGGCATGATTATGAGATGGGTGATTTGAAGGAGGACACCGTTCTGAGGGCTTTGTGCAGACGGGAGTTTAAGCGGTATTTTTCTTCCACCGTGTACCTGACCAATACAATCATTGGCCCCATTATGAGCTGCCTGTTCTCCGGCGCGCTGCTTTTTGTGGATCTGGAATCCCTGACGGGACAGTTACCGATAGCGGTGGACGTCTGTTCTCTGGCTCCCTTTGCCATGGTGGGTATGCTGTGTATGATGACCACCACCTCCACTTCTATTTCCATGGAAGGGAAAAACTGGTGGATTGTGAAGAGTCTGCCTTTGTCGGTAAAATCCGTCCTGGACGCCAAGCTTTTGATGAATCTGTTGCTGCTTCTGCCCTTTTATCTTCTGTCGGAACTGCTGATGCTCCTGGCCCTGCAGCCCGGCGGCGCGGAACTGGTATGGATGCTGCTGCTTCCCGGGGTGATTATACTGTTCTCCTGCGTGTACGGCCTGACCATAAATCTGCGCTTTCCGGTGATGGACTGGGAGAGCGAAGTGACGGTAGTCAAGCAGAGTGCTTCGGCCATGCTGGGAGGAATGGGAGGATTCCTGGTAAGCATTGTGTGTTTGGCGGTATTTTTCACCGCGCCGGAGGCGTATGCGAATATCCTGAAGGCAATATTGTGTGCGGGCCTGCTTTTCACCACGTTTCTTTTGTACCGGGGGAACTGCCGAAAAACATTATAGAGAAAGTAGAGAAGATTTTCATAACAAGACATAGGGTTGTCCTGTTTGCAATGATAAAATGAACCCGTAAGATTTTTGAGAGATAATGTGCTGCGCTGACGCGCAACCATTGGTTGAGAAAAACAAGAAGGCTGGGTGCTTGCATCCGGCCTTTTTTCCGTTTATCATATAGGCATACCGGTAAACAAACGCGTGCGTATGCGGAACTCTAAAAACAGCATGCCCCCGGAAAGCGCACTGATTTCTGTGAGGACGCGAGCGTTCCCACAGGAATCACCGAGATGTGTGGTTGGAGGGGGTATGCGGAACTCTAATAGGAGGAAAATCATGAACACCATAGGGCAGACTATCAAACAACTGCGCAGGGCCAGGGGGGTGACCCAGGAAGAACTGGCCGGGGCGCTGAATGTGACCTATCAGGCGGTATCCAAGTGGGAGAACGAGACCGCCCAGCCGGATATCATGATGATGCCGGCGCTGGCGTCATACTTTGGAGTGACCATTGATGAACTCTTTGGTTACAAGCTGGATGTGATGACCAATAAAGAACGGATGATCCGCTATATGGATAAGAACGGCATTCTGGTCCGCGGGGATGTGGACCTGAAAAACGGCGGGAAGAGCAGCTATTATATTAATACGGAAAACTTTTCCACCAATGCCCAATTGTCCCGGATCGGGGAAGTCTTTGCCGACTGCATCCGTGAGAATCATTTGGAATTTGACGCCCTGGTGGGGCTGGCCTATCACGGAATCGCCTTTGCCATAGCGGCGGCTACAGCCCTGCACACCAAGTATGGCAAGACATGCAGCTACTGCTATGACAGGCGGGTGGCGGACAGCCGGGGCCGGGAACTCTGCGGCCATACCCTGCAGGACGGGGAGCGGGTGGTGATCGTGGACGATGTGATGACTTCCGGCGCTTCGGTGGAGGAAAGAGTGGAGAGGCTGCGCAGCCGGGCGGATATACAGGTAGCGGCGGTGATTGTTATCATCAACCGCAGGAATCAAATGCCTGCGGGAACCCCTTCCGGCGAGGAACGGATGCTGGAGAAATACGGCGCTAAAGTGTACTCCCTGATAACGGATGAGGACATTGAGGCTGCATTCCGGGAGAGGATCGTGTAAAAATTAAGAAGAGTTGATTTTTTCGTGCACCGGGCTGACTGGCAGAATGCCAGCCAGCCCGGCGGCTGTTTTTCGGAGATTTTTTTGTGGCAGGAAAAGGGGAAACGTGGTAGAATAAAGAAATATACTGCGAGGCTTGATTATTGCTCTGGCAGGGATTATAATGTGCATGTGAGGAAAGAGAATACTATGGCAGACAAAATAGTGGTAGGCTGCCTGCGGGAGGATCTGGCGGTATGCCCCGGCTGCGGCAGCAAAAACATTGTGGGCAGGGACAGGGAATATTGCCACTGCGGCCAGTGCGGTCAGGCCCTGGAGATCCGGGTGGTGAGCAGGGTAGCCGAAGGGGAAGAGGCGGAAAACCGAAAGGAATTTGAGCAGATTTCCTTGTTTTAGGAGGAAGCATTTACCGGGTTGAGCGGGAGAGGAAAGCAGCATGGCGGCAGCAGGCAAAAGCATAGGAATACCGGCAATCCTGAAAGTGGGCAGAGGAGCGCTGGACAATATCGGTATTTATTTAAAGGAAGAAAATTTTCAGAACGCGGTGCTCTATTTCGGCAACGGGCTCATTGAGTTGTTTGGCATGAAGGTTATGGACTCCCTGAAGGAGGCCGGCATTGAGGTGCTGGAGTACCGGGAGATTGACACGGTGTGCATTGATGATATCGTGGAGATGGCCTTCACGCTGCCCAATAAGGTGCAGACCATCATCGCCGTCGGCGGGGGCAAGGTAATTGATGCGGGGAAATATGCGGCATTTTTGCGGAATCTGCCTTTTATCAGCGTGCCCACATCCAGTTCCAGCGACGGTTTTTCCAGCGCCAGCGCCTCCCTGATCGTGGAGGGCAGACGCACTTCCGTGCCCGCCAGGCTGGCTCATGGCATCATCGTGGACACAGAAGTGATTCGGACGGCTCCGGAGCGCTTTATATACTCAGGGATCGGCGATATGGTCTCCAAGATCACCGCATTGTACGACTGGCTGTTTGAGGCCCGGGCGGGCTATTCCCAGGTGAACGACTTTGCGGTGATGATTGCCAAGAAGGCGGTGAACAGCTTTGTGCGGACTCCCTTTCAAAGCATCCAGGAGGAATTATTTCTAAAAGAATTGCTGGATTCCCTGGCCATGAGCGGCATCGCCAACGAGATAGCAGGCAGCAGCGCTCCCACCAGCGGCAGCGAGCATCTGATCTCTCATGCGCTGGATAAGCTGCTGGAACAGCCCCAGCTTCACGGCGTCCAGGTGGGGATTGCAACCTACCTGATGGCCAAAGTCCAGGAGCACCGCTATGTACGGGTCAATACCGTTTTTACGGACACAGGCTTTTGGAAATATGCAGAGACCCTGGGTATGAAAAAGGCAGATTTCTCCAAAGCTATAGATATGGCGCCTTCCGTCAAGCCTCACAGACATACTTATCTGCATGAGGAACCCTACCGGGAGAAGGCGAAACGCCTGCTGGAGGAGGATGAAATCCTGGGCAGGATTTTGATATAAACGAAAATTGGAGGTGGCAGTTCTGAAACTGGTCAAAGGAATATTTTACGGATTTTGCATATTGGTGATTTTACTCTGTGCCGGAATAGTGGGCATCGCTTTTTCCCCGACCGCATCGGAGAGGCTGGCTGAGATTCTCTACGGGGAGAATCGAAACCAGGGGATCGTGGATGTGGTGGATCCAGCGGATCCGGAGAAGCCGGGAGAGAACGGACTGCCGGGAGGCCAGGAGCCCCAGGAGAGTCCGGAGCCTACCGAAGCCCCGTCCCAGGAACAGCCGGAGCCTACGATCGCGCCGCCCCAGATGGACGGCCCCCTGACCTGGGAGCCGGAGCCCACGCCCATGCCGTCCCAGATCCCTGTCCCCACCCCGGACATGGATACCGGCAATATGGTGATCAATATTTACGCGGTGAAAAACGGCAATACTTCAGGCGGGGCTGCCGGCTATGTGATTCCCTCCGGTGATTCGGTATCGGCCCCCAAGGATCTGGCCGACAAAGCCGGATATACGCCGGTGACGGAAAACACCACGGAACTGAAAAAAGAGGAAGCCGATAAGCTGCAGACGGAGCTGACCCTGGGGGAAACCGGCACCGGGCTGTACTTTGACAGTCTGTTCTATCCCTACTACTATTTGCTGGACGAGACAGGGCAGGCCGTCTACCGGCAGATCTACGCCAATGCCAACGCCCTCAACAAAACGTTTATGCCTTGTCAGGATATCACTGTAAACGCGCTGAAAACAGTGTTTGAGGCGGTGTACAATGATCATCCGGAATTGTTCTGGCTGGAGACGAGTTATGGCTGTAAGTACAGCCGCAGCGGGAAATGCATAGAGATTACACTGCAGTTCAGCGTCACGGAAGAGGAGATGGCGGATTTCCGAAATACCTTTGATACCCAGGTGAATCGAATCTTATACCAGGCCTGGAGCCTTCCCGATGATTACGAGAAGGAAAAGTATGTCCACAACAGACTGTTGGAACTGGTGGAATACCAGAGCGGTGCGCCCATGAGCCAGAGTGCGTACAGCGCTCTGGTAAACGGAAAGACCGTATGCGCAGGCTATGCCCGGGCTTTCCAGTACCTGATGCACCAGTTGGGAATCCCCTGCTATTACTGCACGGGATATTCCGGGGAGAATCATGCGTGGAACATTATTTATCTCTACGGAGAGTATTATAATGTGGACCTGACTTGGGACGATACGGAGCCGGCCACCTACCGCTACTTCAACAAGACGGATCAGGATTACGAGACCACCCATGTGCGCCGGAGCCTGGCCCAGAAGCTGCCCGCATGTGAGGGAACCAGTTATCGGAATCTGGAGCCGGAACCGGACGGCGCATCGCCCACCCCTACGCCCCGGCCCCAGGCAAGCCCTACGCCCGGCCCCGGTTCTTCCTCCGTCTCACCGGAGTTGGAGGCATATTATAAAGATTGCGGTCAGCAGATCATCGATTATGGCCTGGGGAATTCCACCTTTGTGCAGGAACTTGACTCCAGCCTGTGGAATGAATTGTGGACGGCCTACAACAATGGCAATATCTCGGACAGCTTTCTGATCAGGGCCATGAACCGTCTGGGAGGCAGTTCCTGCAGCGTGCAGATCGTATGCCGGAAAGGAACGAACGGAAACTACATTTTAACTCATACGGTCAATATACAGTGAGCGGATTTTTAATCAAATAACAGGCGTAATATAACACCTCATGCGGGAAGCATGGGGTGTTTTTTTGCATGCGGCATACCGGGAATTCTGGAGGAGATTTTTTCAAAAAAAGAACAGGCATATCTCGCTTGTCCCATCATATATTGAGATAAGGAGGTGCGGGCAATGGGAATGAGTCTGACGGATATTTTTCCTGAGTCATACAGGGTGTATTTCAGGACGGCCCAGGGGCGGGCGGAGCAGGTCAGTGAGATTCGGCTGCGCATCGGCGGACCGGCCATTCTGATGGAGGGCTGCAGAGAGGTTTTTCTCAGGGAGGACGGGGCTTATACGGAGCATATGGAGCAGGCATGGCGACCGAACAGACAAGCACTGGGAGAGATCGTCAGCCATCTGTGCCAGTATTCCCTGTATGCCTATGAGGACGAACTGCGGCAGGGCTATATCACCATAGAGGGCGGCCATCGGGTGGGGATTGTGGGACAGGCGGTACAGGAAAGTGTCAACAGCATCCGCACCATCAAGCATATTTCGGCGCTGAATATCCGGGTTGCCCATCAGATCCTGGGGGCGGCCACGCCGGTGCTGCCCTATGTCTACAGGAGAGGGAGCATGAGCAACACACTGATTGTTTCCCCGCCGGGCTGCGGCAAGACCACACTGCTGCGGGATCTGATAAGACAGATTTCCTGCGGCAATGCCTATGGGCCTGCCCGGACAGTGGGGGTGGTGGACGAGCGCTCGGAGATCGCAGGCTGTTATATGGGACAGCCCCAGAACGACCTGGGACCTCGCAGCGATGTGCTGGATGCCTGTCCCAAAGCGTTGGGCATGATGCTGCTGCTGCGGAGTATGTCTCCTGCCGTGCTGGCGGTGGACGAACTGGGCAGCGGAGAAGAGATCCGGGCGGTGCGCATGGCTGCCTCCTGCGGCGTCAGTCTGGTGGCCACCATCCATGGCATGGACATGCAGGATGTACAGGGCAAGCCGGGGATGGGGGCATTGCTGGCGGAAGGGATTTTCACCTGTATGCTGGTGTTGAAGCGGGACAGGCAGGGCCGGTGCCGGGTGGGACAGGTGCTGCATCGCAGGCAGGCGGGCGGCGTGTGGGAGGAGGTGGCCGGGGATGGTCAGATTGGCGGGCTTTAGCATGATTGCTGTAAGCTGCAGCGGGCTGGGCGTCTGGTATGCCTGGAACATGCAGCAGCGTCTGCAGCATCTCCATACCATGAATCGGATCATCGAACTGCTGGTGAGCCTGTTACAGTATGGGAAAAGCACCCTGCCGGAGTGCTGCTGCCAGTTGGCCGCCCAGGCGGAGGAGCCCTACGGGCAGGCTTTTGCCCGGGTGTATAAGGAGATGACGGAGAGCCGGGGAAGCAGTTTTACGGAGGTCTATGGGCGGATCATGGGGGAGGCGTTGGGGGAACTGCCCCTGAAGGAGCAGGATCGGCAGTTGTTTCTCCAATGTATGCTGGACCAGGGAGGCGGCGACGGCGAGTCCAGGATACGGCTGGTCCGAAGGCAGCAGGAACTGCTGAAGGAGCGGATTGCCAGGCTGGAGCCGGAACACCGGGAAAAGGGACGCATGGCGGTGGGGCTGGGAACTTTGGGGGGCATCCTGCTCATTATTATACTGCTTTAAGATAGAGAATGTATGGAGAAGAAGGCATGGGTGTAAGTCTGATATTTAAAATTGCGGCGGTGGGGATATTGGTAACCATTTTGAGCCAGGTACTCAAGCATAGCGGCCGGGAGGAACATGCTTTTCTGATCAGTCTGGCGGGGCTGATTCTGGTGCTCACCTGGATCGTGCCCTATATTTATGACCTGTTTACCACGATACAGACCTTGTTTAACCTGACGTGATGGGAGTGTGTTATGTCCGAACTAATCAAGATATGCATACTGGGGATTCTGGGCATTATGGTGGCGTTACAGTTCAAAGCCACCAGACCGGAATACGGAATCTATATGGGGCTGGTGATCAGTATTCTGATCTTTGCCTATGCGGTGCGCCAGTTTTCCGCCGTTTTGGGGCAGTTTGCCCTGATCCGGCAGTTCCTGGGGAGCAGCCAGAGTTATCTGTCCATTCTATTAAAAATAACAGGTGTAACATATATCTGCGAATTCAGCGCCGGAATCTGCAAGGACGCGGGATATGGGGCGGTGGCGGAGCAGATTGAGATTCTGGGAAAACTGACGGTGATGTTTGCCGGGCTGCCCATCCTGCTGGCCGTGATGGAACAGATACAGACCTTTATGCGTTAGGGGGAGCCGATGGAAGGTTTAACGATTGACATGATCTGGGAGGAATACGGTCTGGATCAGTTACAACAGGGACTGAGCAATTTGTTTCCGGGAAATGAATTCTCCCTGCGGCAGGTATTGTCCCAGATTATGCAGGGAGATGTGTTGGGGGCGGCGGGGAATATCTTAAACGCTCTGTTGGGTGATCTGGGGGGACAGTTGGCGGGGCTGCGCAATGTGCTGCTCTGGCTGGTGATGCTGGGGCTGGTTTCCGCGCTGATGAGCCATTTTATGGAGATATTTGACAAGCACCAGATTGCGGATATCAGCTTTTATTTTATGTATCTGCTGCTCACGGCGGTGCTGCTTGCCAGTTTCGGGCAGACGGCCCGGACGGCCACTGCCGCTATGGAGAATATTCTGGTATTCATCCGTCTGCTGGTGCCCACATACCTGATGGCGGTGGGGGTGGCCAGCGGAACCACCACCGCAGGGGCCAGCTATCAGTTGGTTCTGCTGCTGATCTATGGGGTGGAGCGGCTGCTGATGGGAGGATTGCTGCCTTTTATCTACAGTTATGTGCTGCTGGCAGTGGTAAACGGCGTGTGGATCGAGGAGAAGCTGTCCCTGCTTATGGAACTGCTGGAAAAGGGGATTAAGGCGTCCCTGAAAGCGATTGTGGGCGTCGTGATGGGAATCAGTGTGTTCCAGTCCGTAATAACACCTGTTATAGATTCGGTAAAGACCTCTACCCTGCAAAAAATCGTGTCGGCGATACCGGGCATCGGGGGGGCTGCGGACAGTATGGCCTCACTGGTGATCGGTTCGGCGGTGGTGATCAAAAACAGCATCGGCGTGGTGCTGCTGATCCTGCTGGTGAGCATGTGTCTGGCCCCGCTGATGCAGATTCTGCTCACTGCCTGCTGTCTGAAGATGGCAGCGGCGGTTATGGGCATCATCAGTGACAAACGCATCACGGCCTGCACCAATAAAGTGGGGGAGGGCAGCATGATGCTGCTGAAACTCACCGGTACGGCGCTGCTGCTGTTCCTGATCAGCATATCCGTGGTGGCCATGTCTACAAACCATGGGTTGTAAACTAAAAACAGCATATGTCCTTCAGTGCGTGGCTCCATATACGTGCGCTGCGCGTGCGTATATGGAGCCTGGGAAAGAGCACTGAAGGAAATATGCGGAACTAAAATAAGAGGTGTTAATATGTGGGAAGGATTACTTAACAGCATACGGCAGATGGGGGTGTTTATGATCTGCGCCCAGGCTCTGCTTTACTTTAAGCCCAAAGGCTCCTATGAGAAGTATATGAAGCTGCTGGTCAGCGCCATGATTCTGGTGCAGTTATTAAGCCCGGTGGCGGCGCTGCTGGCGGGGAAAGGCGGCGCGAGCCTGGAGGAGAGGATTGCGTATTACACCAATTCCTTCGAGCAGGGCATGGGGGAGGGGGCATTGGAGGAATATAGGATGGAACAGATTCGTCAGCATCTGCTCACTTCCCAGATCAGTGCGCAGATGGAAGGTCTTTCCACCGAAACAGACAGTACCCGGGCCGGGCAGACGGAGACAGCCCCCGGGCAGGAATCCGGGGAGGAGGCTGAAATCCGCATTCAGATAGACCCGGTGACCATCGGCATGTCCCGGGAAGGGCAATAGGCCAAGGGCAGAGGGAGGATGGGCATGGAGGAGAAGATAAAGGGCGGGATGGCGAAATGGCTGAAGAAAGATAACCTTTTAATCCTGCTGCTGGCGGGGGTGCTGCTGGTGGTGATCGCTCTGCCCACGGAAAAAGGCGGTCAGGGAAGGGGGACGGATGCGGGGCAGTTGGCGGGAGGACAGGAAACAGGAGTCCGGGAGTCTTCGGGAACAGGTTTTTCCGATACGGAGGAATATGCGGCTTATCTGGAAAAGCGGCTGGAGGATACCCTTTCCCAGGTCAGCGGCGTGGGCACGGTGCAGGTGATGGTGACGCTGAAAGCGACCCAGGAACTGGTGCTGGAGAAGGATATGCAGACCGATAGCAGCAGCACCACCGAGGCGGACAGCCAGGGAGGCAGCCGAACTTCCCAGCAGGCCAGCCGCTCCGAGAACACAGTGTACCACACCGGGGGAAACAACGAACCCTATGTGGTCAAGACCCTGCTGCCCCGGGTGGAGGGGGTGGTGGTGGTGGCTCAGGGAGCAGGGACAGGTACCATCAATCGGAATATCACGGATGTGGTGCAGGCACTTTTTGATGTGGAAGCGCATAAGGTAAAGGTAGTGAAAATGGATGGCGGCGTGAATATATCTGAATAAGCCCTCATACAATGAACTAGTAAAAAGAAGAGAGCAGAGAAAAGGGAGAAAGAGTGTGAAAAACCTAATCAAGAAAAATCAGCTAATGATTACCGCACTTGCTATTATGCTGGCTATTGCAGGCTATCTGCAATTCGCGGGGACCAACCTGGACGAAGAACATCTGGGCAACAACGGAAAAACGGCAGAAGTAAGCAACACGGACGGGGTGATCACGGACAATGTGGTGGCCGGGCAATATGACATAAGCGATATTGACGGCATGCTGGACTTGTCGGAGTCGGATCTGGTGGCCTCCTCAGTGACGGAGATTGACAGTCTGGACACGGATTCGGATGTGATTGCCGAGGATTACCTGGATACGGACATGGTGGTGGGAGAGGCCCAGCCTGCGGAAGGTGAAGTACCTGGTGAAGCGGTATTTTCCTCCTCTAATGGTGTAGCCATGCTGTCGGAAGCCAAGCTGTTAAAGGAACAGGTCAGAGCCAAAAACAAGGAGACTCTTCTGGAGATCATCAACAGTGACGGTCTGTCGGATGCACAGAAGCAGGAGGCGGTAAACACCATGGTACAGATGACCGCCATCGCGGAGAAAGAAGCGGCTGCGGAGATTCTGCTGGAGGCCAAGGGATTTTCCGATGTGGTGGTCAGCATCAATGACGGCGCCGTGGATGTGGTGGTGAATGCCCTGACCCTGACGGATGTACAGAGGGCCCAGATCGAGGATATCGTAAAGCGCAAGACAGAGATCGGCGCGGAAAATATCGTCATAAGCACGGTGGTAATGGAATAATTTAGTGTACATTACATAAAAATGTGGTATAATACTTCCATATTTATGGCAGGAAAAGGCTTACATTCTTTCGGACCGGCGACGGAGCGCCTGGGCGGCGGGGAGCCGGTCCATAGAACAACAGGAGGAAAAGGTATTGGGCAACAAACGAGTGTTTTTGATTGTGCTGGACAGTTTTGGAATCGGGGAGATGGCGGATGCGCCGCAGTATGGGGATGAGAATGTGAACACCCTGCGAAGCGTGGCTGCCAGCTCCTGTTTCCATGTACCGAATCTGGAACGACTCGGCCTGTTTTGTATAGACACAGTGGCGCAGGATCCGGTGGTCCGGCGCAGGGCTTCCATGCCGGCGGCGGAGGCCATCGGCAGATACGGCAGACTGGCAGAGCGTTCCTGCGGTAAGGACACCACCATCGGCCACTGGGAGATCGCGGGCCTGGTATCCCCGCAGCCTCTGCCAACTTATCCCCAGGGCTTTCCGCCCCAGGTACTGGCGGAATTTGAAAGCCGTACCGGCAGGGGCGTGCTGTGTAATCTGCCTTATTCTGGTACCCGGGTGATACAGGAGTACGGGGATGCTCATATGCGCACGGGGGATTTGATCGTGTATACTTCGGCGGACAGCGTGTTCCAGATCGCAGCCCACGAGGAGATTGTGCCTGTGGAGAAGTTATACGAGTACTGCCGGGCAGCCCGGGAGATTCTGCGGGGAGAGCATGGTGTGGGAAGGGTAATTGCCAGGCCCTTTGTGGGACCAGCGGGAGGGCAGTTTGTCAGGACGCCCCGCCGCCATGATTTTTCCCTGGAGCCGCCCGGCGTGACCATGCTGGACCAGCTTTCAAAGGCGGGGAAAAGCGTGATTGCCGTGGGAAAAATCCAGGATATTTTTGCAGGAAGAGGCATTACGGAACATGTATATACCGGCGGCAATGAAGAGGGCATTCGGCGTACCCTGGAATATATGGAGCAGGACTTTGAAGGACTTTGCTTTGTCAATCTGGTGGATTATGATATGCTGTACGGCCATCGCAGGGATGTGGACGGCTATGCAGGGGCGCTCACGGCCTTTGACCAATATCTGCCGGAAATTATGGGCAAGATGGGCCCGGAGGATCTGCTGATGATCACGGCGGACCACGGGTGTGATCCGGCGTACACGAGGTCCACCGACCATACCAGGGAATATGTGCCTTTGTTGATGTATGGAAAAAATGTGCGTCCCGGCAATCTGGGAACCAGGGAAACCTTTGCGGATATCGGCGCCACGGTGCTCCATTATTTTGGGATCAGGCAGGAGATTGCCGGAGAACCCCTGACACTTTAAAACAGCAGATTCAAAACAGCAGATTCACGATTGGCGCGCTGAATGGAGTACGGACGCATGGCGGCCGAACTCCATTCACAGGAGGGTGCGCCGGTCGAGAAGCTGCGGGACTCAAAACAGCAGATTCACGATTGGCGCACTGAATGGAGTACGGACGCATAGCGGCCGAACTCCGGTTCACAGGAGGGTGCGCCGGTGTGAAACTGCGGAACTAAAATAAGGAAGGAAAACGGACCAATGAATCAATATACAGAAGAAATAAACAGGCGGCGTACTTTCGCCATTATCTCCCATCCGGACGCGGGCAAGACCACTCTGACGGAAAAGTTTCTGCTCTACGGCGGGGCTATCAACCTGGCGGGCAGCGTTAAGGGCAAGGCCACCGCAAGGCATGCGGTGTCTGACTGGATGGAGATTGAGAAGGAGAGAGGTATCTCCGTCACCTCCTCGGTGCTGCAGTTTGAATATGGCGGCTATTGCATCAATATTTTGGACACCCCCGGCCATCAGGATTTCTCGGAGGACACCTACCGTACCTTGATGGCGGCGGATTCCGCCGTGATGGTCATAGACGCTTCCAAGGGTGTGGAAGCCCAGACCCGCAAGCTGTTCAAGGTCTGCGGTATGAGGGGGATTCCGATTTTTACCTTTATCAACAAGCTGGACAGGGATGCTAACGATACTTTTGATCTGCTGGACGAGATCGAGAAGGAGTTGGGCATCGCCACCTGTCCCGTGAACTGGCCCATCGGTTCCGGCAAGGGATTCAAGGGCGTGTACGACCGGGAGGAGAAGGCTGTATACACCTATTCCGATACGGAGAAAGGAACCAAGGAGGGAGAGACCCAGGTGGTACCGGTGCAGGAGGAGAACTGTCTGCGGGAACTGATCGGAGATCCGGCGGCTGACAAGCTGTTGGAGGAGATTGAACTTCTGGACGGCGCCAGTGCGGAGTTCGACCTGGAGGCGGTGCGAAAGGGGCAGTTGACTCCGGTATTTTTTGGTTCGGCACTGACCAATTTCGGGGTAGAGATTTTTCTGCAGCATTTTCTGCGGATGGCCACCACCCCCCTGCCCAGGATGGCGGACGCCGGGCTGATAAATCCTGTGGAACATGAATTTTCGGCCTTTGTGTTTAAAATCCAGGCCAATATGAACAAGGCCCACAGGGACAGGGTGGCTTTTATGCGGATTTGTTCCGGTCGTTTTGACGCCAGTATGGAAGTGCGGCATGTGCAGGGGGGGAAGGTGATGCGTCTGTCCCAGCCCCAGCAGATCATGGCGGACGAGCGGAAGATTTTGGACGAGGCTTATGCGGGGGATATCATCGGTGTGTTTGATCCCGGCATCTTTTCCATCGGGGACACCCTGTGTATGCCGAAGGAGAGATTTGCATATGAGGGAATTCCCACTTTTGCCCCGGAGCATTTTGCCAGAGTGAGGCAGGTGGACACCATGAAGCGCAAACAGTTTACCAAGGGGGTACAGCAGATTGCTCAGGAAGGCGCCATTCAGATTTTCCAGGAGTTTAATTCCGGCATGGAGGAGATCATCGTGGGAGTGGTGGGCGTTCTGCAGTTTGACGTGCTGAAATACCGTCTGGAGAACGAGTACAATGTGGAGATTCGAATGGAGAATCTGCCCTACGAGCATATCCGCTGGATTGCCAACAAGGACCAGGTGGACGTGGAGAAGCTGACCGGTACTTCCGATATGAAGAAGGTCAAGGACATGAAGGGGAATCCGTTGCTGCTTTTCGTCAATTCCTGGAGTATCGGGATGACGCTGGACCGCAACAAAGGGCTGGAATTGTCGGAGTTCAGCCGGGAATAGCAGGCAAACAGGGGAATCGGAGAGGAAGGTGCTCGATTGCGTAAGCTGGGAAGGCATTCAGGGGGAGAAACGGGTTCCGGAAGAGGGATGATCCGCCGCGTTGCGGCGGCGCTGGTTCTGACGCTGGCGCTGACGGGCTGCGGGCTGCCGTTCCGGGAGGCCGGTAATTGGGAATTTTTGAGCCGGATCGGAGAGGAGATGCCCGGGACGGGGGCACCGAACGGGAGCGTAGCGGCGGCGGACGAGAGCAGCGCGCCGGCGGATGAGGCGGCAGACGAGTACAGCGCCGCAGTGCCCGAGGCGGCCCGGGAAGCCAAGGTGCTGACCTGGCAGTCGCTGCTGGGAACGCAGGAGCAGGAGGAAGAGCCGGAGGATCCCTATACGGATCCCATGGCCTGGGAGTATTGCTTCCAATATCTGGACGAGCCGGGGCAGCAGTGGTACCGGGACATTCAGCGCATTCTGGCGGGTATGGGACAGGAGCAGGAATTGTCTGCGGAGTCTCTGGAGGCAGGCCTGACGGAAGAAGACATCGACCGGATCTTCTGTTATGTGTTGGCAGATCACCCGGAATACTTTTATGTGGATGGATACCGCTATACGAAATACAGCCGTATGGACAAGCTGATCAAGATTACTTTTTCGGGCAGTTATACCTATGACAGCCAGGAGTGCGATGCCAGATGGAAACAGATTCAGGAGGCGGCGGAGGCTTTGCTGGCCCGGGCACCCCACGGGGAGGACGATTATGAAAAGGTGCGCTATGTGTATGAAACCCTGATCCGCAACACGGATTATGTGCTGGACGCGCCGGACAGCCAGAATCTGTATTCCGTGCTGGTAAACGGCGCTTCCGTGTGCCAGGGCTACGCCAAGGCCACCCAGTACCTGCTCAATCACCTGGGTATTCCCTGTGTGCTGGTACAGGGGCAGGTGGAACCGGGGGAAGGGCATGCCTGGAATCTTCTCTGCCTGGACGGGGAATATTATTATATGGACACCACATGGGGGGACGCCTCCTACCGGCAGGCGGAAGGCGACTCTCTGCAGGAAGAAGGGACTCCCCAGGTCAATTATGATTACCTGTGCGTCACTACCCGCCAGCTGCTCCGTACCCATGTGCCCGGCCAGGATGTGCCCCTGCCTGAATGCACGGCTACAGAGGGCAACTATTATGTGCGGGAGGGCTGTATGTTTTCCGCCTGTGAGGAAGAAGCGCTGCAGCAGGCTTTCGACCGGGCCATATCGGAGGGCCGGCAGGAAATTTCGCTGAAATGTACGGAGGAGGAGGTGTACCGGGAACTTTTGGACCATCTGGTGGAGCAGAAGGAAGTGTTTTCCTATCTGGGGCCGGATTGCAGCACCCTGCATTACGCCCGCAATGAGAAACAATTATCCATTACGTTTTGGTTTTCCTGACGGGAGGACAGACCGGAGGCTTTTTTACACTTGTGGGTTTGAAAAGAGTGTGTTACAATAAAAAAGAAATTTGATTGTACTTTGTTCATGGTATAATGTGTAAACAGCAGAAGAAATAGCAGGGAAAATAGAGCAATAATTTCACAGGACGGAGGGAACGATATGGAGAAGGAGATAGACCGTAAGACCGTTGTATTGCAGGAGGATGAGAATGTGGGCAGTGTGAAGATTGCGGATGACGTGGTGGCTACGATTGCCAGACTGGCGGCCAACGAGGTGGAGGGAGTGGCTCCTGCGGTGGGCTCCAACGGCAAGCCGGTGAAAAAATATGTGCGGGTGGAAGTGACAGAGGGCAATGTGGTGGTGGACCTGGCAGTGGTGCTGGCTTACGGCTACAATATCCCGGCCACCTGCAGCAAAGTGCAGGCCAAGGTAAAGTCTGCCGTTGAGAATATGACAGGGCTTACCTGCAGCGACGTCAATATACGTATTGCCGGAGTGAAAGTGAACTAGACCGCAAGGAGAGGACAAAAGAAAACGGAGAATATGGTATATGGGACGACGTGAACAGAGGGAGCAGATATTCAAACTGCTTTTCCGGGTAGAATTCAATGAATTGGAGGAGATGCCCCAACAGAGGGATCTTTTTCTGGATGAGATCAAGCTGCCGGTGGAGGAGGACGGACTGGCAGCCAGGGAGAAGGATCTCTCTTATATCGCGGAAAAATACGGCAGGATCCAGGAAAAACTTTCCGAGATAGACCGGTTGATCAATGAGAAAACGGAAGGGTGGAGTCTGGGCCGCATGGGCAAGGTGGAGGTAACTTTGCTGCGTCTGGGGGCTTATGAGATTCTGTTTGACCAGGATGTGCCTGACAGCGTGGCCATCAACGAGGCGGTGGAACTGGCCAAGAGATACGGTCAGGACAATTCCGGCTCTTTTGTCAATGCCGTGCTGGCGAAATTCCTGAGTCCCGGTCAGGGAGAGAAACAGTGATGGCACGCAGTGTTTATACGGTTACGCAGGTCAATGCGTATATTAAGAATATGTTCACGCAGGACTATATGCTGCAGTCCCTCTTTGTCAAAGGAGAGGTGAGCAACTGTAAGTATCATTCCTCTGGACATATTTATTTTACGTTAAAGGATTCAAAGGGGACATTGAACTGTGTCATGTTCGCAGGCAACCGCAAGGGGCTGAACTTCCATATGCAGGAGGGACAGCAGGTGGTGGCGGGCGGCACGATGGACGTATATGAGAGAGACGGGAAATACCAGCTTTACGCCAGGCAGATTGTCCTGGACGGGGCGGGGGCGCTGTACGAGCGCATCGAACAGCTAAAGCAGGAACTTCGGGAACTGGGCATGTTTGCTCCCGAGTATAAAAAGCCCATCCCCCGGTTTATCCGCACGCTGGGGGTGGTAACGGCGGACACCGGGGCGGCGGTGCGGGATATTATACAGATTGCCACCCGGCGCAATCCCTATGTGCAGATTCTGCTCTATCCCGCCATTGTCCAGGGAGATCAGGCGGCGGCCAGTGTGGTCAGAGGCATTCGGGCTTTGGAAAAGCAGGCTGTGGATGTGATAATCGTGGGCCGGGGCGGCGGCTCCATTGAGGATTTGTGGGCCTTTAACGCCAGAGAAGTGGCCCAGGCGGTGTTTGACTGTTCCGTGCCCATTATCTCGGCGGTGGGACATGAGACGGACACCACCATCATCGACTATGTGTCGGATCTTCGGGCTCCCACCCCCTCTGCGGCGGCGGAATTGGCGGTGTATGACATTCGGCAGCTGGACGAATGCCTGGAGAATGCCGCAATGCGGCTTAAAAAGGGAATGGGACGGCTGCTGACAGAAAAGAGGAATCTGGTCGGGCGCTGGGAACTGCAGCTTAAGGCGGCCGGCCCGGGCAGCCGGCTCCGGGAGAAACGGACCTATCTGGTTCAGTTGGAGGAGAGGCTGCAGAGGGGCATGGGAGACGCGCTTCGGGAGAGACGGCAGAGGATGGCCCTCTATGTGGAGCAGATGAAGGGACTTTCTCCCCTGCAGAAGCTGAGCAGCGGTTACGGCTTTGTGGCGGACGAACAGGGCAGGGCCGTGCGGTCTGTCCGGGATGTGGAACAGGGGCAGAAGCTGACAATCCATGTGGTGGACGGTTCCATCGAAGCCAGGGTGACAGACAGGCATAAAAACAAGTGAGGACGGACAGATGGCAGGAAAAAAGGAGACGGGAAAAACTCCCGGTATCGAGGAGAATTTCGCAAAGCTTGAGGAGGTCATACAGCGTCTGGAGGGCGGGGAGACCTCTCTGGAGGAGGCTTTTGCCGCTTACAGCGAGGGCATGCAGCTTATAAAGGCCTGCAATGACCAGATTGACAGAGTGGAAAAGCAGGTGCTGAAGCTGACGGAGGAAGGGACGACGGAGCCCCTGGACGCGGAATAGGCGGAGCGGCAGGGAATAGCGGGGAACTTTATGGCAGGAGGCAATATGGAGCAGATACAGGAGAGAATACAGCGTAAGGCGGCGGAGATCGAGGATATTATCAAGGCATATCTGCCGGAGGAGACAGGACTGCAGCGCAGCGTGCTGGAGGCCATGAACTACAGCGTGCTGGCCGGGGGCAAGCGCCTGCGGCCCATGCTGATGCTGGAGACATACCGTATGTTTGGGGGCCGCGGCAGGGAAGTGGAAGCCCTGATGGCAGCCATCGAGATGATCCATACCTATTCTCTGGTACACGATGATCTGCCAGCCATGGACAATGATGAATATCGCCGGGGGCGCAGGACCACCCATGCGGTATATGGGGAGGCCATGGGCATCCTGGCAGGGGACGGCCTTCTGAATCTGGCCTGGGAGACGGCCATGAAAGCCTTTGCTTCGGAGAGGCGGGAGGAGCAGAATTTGCAGGCGGAAGCGGTACGCCTGCGGCGCGTTGCCGATGCCATATCTGTTCTGGCGCAAAAAGCAGGGGTTTTCGGTATGATCGGCGGCCAGTGCGCGGATATCGAGGCAGAGGGAGCGGAGCAGGTGTCCATGGAACAGCTTTTGTTCATCCATGAGCACAAGACGGCGGCCCTGATCCAGGCAGCCATGATGGCGGGGGCGATCCTGGCCGGGGCGGACAGGCAGCAGGTGGAACGGATGGAGAGATGTGCCTATGATATCGGCGTCGCCTTCCAGATCCAGGACGATATTCTGGATGTTACCGGCACGGCGGAGGAATTGGGCAAGCCCATCGGCAGTGACGAAAAGAATCATAAACAGACCTATGTGACCATCAACGGCCTGGAGGCTTCCGCAGGGGAGGTGGAACGGCTTTCCCGGGAGGCCATGGAAATTCTCTTCTCCCTGGAGGGGGACAGCAGCTTTTTGCAGGAACTCACGGCATTCCTGATTCACCGCAGGAAGTAGCCTTTCGGGAGGCGGCCCGGGGTTGTGCGGCGCCACAGGGAATGTCCGTGGTGCGATGGGGATGAAAAAATGTACTTAGAGCAGATCCGAAATGTAAACGATATCAAAAATATAGATTCCAGGGCCTATGAAGAACTGGCCCAGGAAATCCGGGATTTCCTGATCCGTAAGATCAGCGTGACGGGAGGGCATCTGGGCTCCAATCTGGGGGCTGTGGAACTGACCATGGCACTCCATCTTGCCCTGCGGCTCCCGGAGGACAAAATTATCTGGGATGTGGGGCATCAGTCCTACACACACAAAATCCTCACCGGGCGTAAGGACGGATTTGACGGTCTGCGGCAGTTTCGGGGCATGAGCGGTTTTCCCAAGCGCAAGGAGAGCAACTGCGACGCTTTTGACACGGGGCACAGCTCCACTTCCATCTCGGCGGGCCTGGGCCTGGTGAAGGCCAGGGATATCCAGGGGCTGGACCAGACCGTGGTGTCCGTCATCGGCGACGGGGCCATGACGGGGGGGATGGCATATGAGGCGCTGAACAATGCGGGGAAGCTGGAGACCAATTTCATTATCATCCTCAACGACAACAATATGTCCATCTCCGAGAATGTGGGAGGTGTCTCCAAATATCTGAACAATATCCGTACAGCCGACAGCTATCTGGATCTGAAAAGGGGGATCTATGAGGCTCTGCGGGGTATCCCCCGGGGCAACAATATGGTGTCGGGGATCCGCAGGGTAAAGAGCAGCTTCAAACAGCTGGTGATTCCGGGTATGCTCTTTGAGGACATGGGCATTACATACCTGGGGCCGGTGGACGGGCACAACATTTCGGCTCTGGTACGGGTGATCCAGGAAGCCAGAAGAGTGAACGGGGCCGTGATGATCCATGCCATCACCCAGAAGGGCAAAGGCTATGCCCCGGCGGAGCGTCATCCTGCCCGATTCCACGGTGCGGACCCTTTTGACGTGGAGACGGGCCTTCCCACCAGGCCCCACACCACTCCCAGTTATACGGACGTCTTTTCCACCGTTATGTGCAAGCTGGGAGGACGGGATGAAAAGGTGGTGGCCATTACCGCTGCCATGCCGGACGGTACGGGCCTTAAGCGCTTCCGCAATATGTTCCCGGAGCGGTTTTTTGATGTGGGCATTGCCGAGGAACACGCGGTGACCTTTGCCGCCGGATTGGCGGCGGGGGGGATGAAGCCGGTGGTAGCGGTCTATTCCTCGTTTCTGCAGAGAGCCTATGACCAGATCCTCCACGATGTGTGCATCCAGAACCTGCCCGTGGTCTTTGCCATAGACCGGGCAGGGCTGGTGGGCAGTGACGGGGAGACCCATCAGGGGATTTTTGACCTGTCCTATCTCACCAACATCCCCAACATGCATGTATGCGCCCCCAAGAACAAGTGGGAACTGGCGGACATGCTGAAATACGCGGTGGCTTTCGAAGGCCCCATGGCCATCCGCTATCCCAGAGGGGAGGCTTATGACGGCCTGAGGGAGTACCGGGAGCCCATTGTCTGCGGCAGGGCGGAGTGGATCTACCGGGAGCGGGATATTGCCCTGTTCGCCGTGGGCAGTATGGTCAAAACAGCGCAGCAGGTTTGGGAGAAACTGCATGAGGAGGGTATGCAGGCCAGCCTGATCAACGCCCGTTTTGTAAAGCCCATCGACGAAGAAGCGGTGCTGGAAGCCTGCAGAGAGCACCGGCTGATCGTGACGCTGGAGGAGAACGTGGCTGCCGGAGGATATGGGGAGAAGGTGCTGAGACTTCTCAATCACAGAAAGATGGCATCGGACTGCCTGCAGTTGGCGCTGCCCGACGCCTATATCGAGCATGGCAATGTGGAGATGCTGAAGGAAGAGATCGGCATGGACGCGGACAGCATCTGCAGGAGTATCCGGGAGAGGCTGGCAGCACAGGGGGCCGGGCTTACCCGGGAAACTTAAAAAGGAGTATCGGAGGTCTTGAAAGGAAGGGTATGAAAGAACGTTTGGATGTGATCCTGGTGGGGCAGGGCTATGCGCCTTCCCGGGAGAAAGCCAAGGCCATCATTATGTCGGGGATTGTGTATGTGAACGGCCAGAAGGAGGATAAGGCCGGAAGCATGTTCGAGATGACAGGGCTGCGTCTGGAGGTCAGAGGTACAGGACAGAAATATGTGAGCCGGGGAGGCCTGAAACTGGAGAAGGCCATGGGGGTCTGGGATATTTCTCTGGAGGGGCTGGTGTGCATGGACATCGGAGCTTCCACAGGAGGATTTACCGACTGCATGCTGCAAAACGGAGCGGCAAAAGTCTATTCCGTGGACGTGGGGCATGGGCAGTTGGATTGGAAGCTGCGCAGCGACCCCCGGGTGGTGTGTATGGAAAAGACCAATTTCCGTTATATGCAGCCTGGGGATATCCAGGAAAAACCGGATTTTGCCAGCGTGGATGTGTCCTTTATCTCTCTGACGAAGATCCTGATTCCCGCCCGGAATCTGCTGGAGGACCAAGGGCGGATGGTGTGCCTGATCAAGCCTCAGTTTGAGGCGGGCCGGGAGAAAGTGGGCAAAAAGGGAGTGGTACGGGATCCTGCCGTACACCGGGAGGTAATTCACAAGATCCTGGACTTTGCGGATTCCATCGGTTTTGAAGTACTATGCCTGGATTATTCCCCCATCAAGGGGCCGGAGGGGAATATTGAGTATCTGGTACAGATCCGGAAAGACGGCATACGCTGCCGGGCACTGGCGGACCTGGGGGAACAGGAGGCGGAGGCAGGGCTCAAGGAACTGCTGATAAAAGGGGAGGGTCTTTCCTGGCGGCAGGGTTGGCCGGAATGTATAGAGAACACGGTGGCCATGGCTCATGACGGACTGGACGGGGGCATGTAACGCCGGCGGGAGGCAGGGATGAAGCATTTTCTGATCTATACGAATTGCCATAAGGACAGGGGATTGGCCGTGACGGAGCGAATCCGCGGCTATCTGGAATCCCGGGGGCAAAAATGTACGGTGATCCTGCAGGACATGGCCAGGGAGCAAAGTCCGGCGGAGGGCTGCCTTTCGGCAGAGGGTCATACATATACAAAAGAAGAGGACTGGCCCGGGTACCCGGAGGATGCATATTGCATGATTGTACTGGGGGGGGACGGCACCATGCTGCAGGCCGCCTGGGATGTGAGAAAAGCCCATATCCCCCTGATCGGCGTGAACCTGGGGACTCTGGGCTATATGACAGAGGTGGAGCCCGGCTGCCTGGAGGAGGCGCTGGACCGGCTGATGGGGGGACAGGCATCCTCCGAGAGCCGGATGATGCTCAACGGCAGGGTATTTTACCGGGACGGCAGGGTGACGGAAGACTGGTGTCTGAACGATATCGTCATTTCCAGGTGCGGGGCCCTGCAGGTCATCAAACTCAATATTTTTGTAAATGGGCAATTCCTCAAGGAATACAGCGCCGACGGTGTGATCATCACCACTCCCACCGGCTCCACGGGCTATAATCTGTCTGCCGGCGGCCCCATAGCAAAGCCCTCCGCCCGGCTCATTATCATGACGCCCATCTGTCCCCACACCCTAAGCAGCAGGAGCATCATTCTGTCTCCCGAGGATGTGATCGAGATCGAGATTCCTCAGGGGCGGGAGGGACGCAGACAGCAGGTGACTGCCAATTTTGACGGCGCCCATGAACTGTCCATGAGCACCGGCGACCGAATCCGCATCGTGGAGTCGGAGAAGACCACGGAGATTTTGTCGGTCAATAAGATTAGTTTTCTGGAAGTACTGCATCGCAAGATGCGGGAGACGGAATAGTGAAAAGGCGAAGGATTACAGTATAGGGGGAATATATGGGACTGAAAAAAAACAGACATAATACGATCCTGGAGATTATTTCCGGCCAGGAGATCGACACCCAGGAGGAACTGGCCCGGCAGCTTAAGGAGGCGGGATACGATGTGACCCAGGCCACCGTATCCAGGGACATCCGGGAACTGAATCTGTGTAAGGTGTCGGCCGGTGGGGGGAGACAGAAGTATGCCATATTGCAGCGGGAGGACAGCCGCCATCTGGAGGATAAATATATCCGGGTGCTTAAGGACGGCTTTTCTTCCATGGATATGGCCCAGAACATTCTGGTGGTCAAGACAGTCTCCGGCATGGCAATGGCGGTGGCGGCGGCCATTGACGCCATGCATTTCAGGGAGATCGTGGGCAGTATTGCCGGGGACGACACTATCATGATGGCCGTGCGCACGGTGGAGGATACGGAGAAGCTGATGGGGCGGATCCGGGAACTGCTTCATTCACCCCAAACCATGTGATGCAGGCGTACAGGCCCCTTGGGCTTGGCGGTTTCTTTGACACAGGGAGTTGGGGGACCGCGGGAGAGGGCCTGGGAGGAAGAAAGAGATGTTAGTAAGTTTACATGTGAAGAATCTGGCTCTGATTGAGGAGACAGAAGTGGAATTCGGGGAGGGACTGAATATCCTCACCGGAGAGACCGGCGCGGGCAAATCCATCCTTATCGGTTCGGTTAATCTGGCGCTGGGAGCCAGATTTGACAAGGATATGCTGCGCCAGGGGGCAGAGAGCGCTCTGGTGGAATTGATGTTTACCTGCCCGCCGGAGGATAAGGCGCTGCGGGAAAAACTCAGGGAACTGGAGATCCCCCTGGAGGAAGATATGGTACTGATCAGCCGCCGCATGCAGCCGGGAAAAAGCGTACTGCGCATCAATGGCGAGACCGTATCCGCCCGTCAGGTTAAGGAAGTTGCGGAACTGCTTATCGACATGCACGGTCAGCATGAGCACCAGTCCCTGCTGCACAAAAAAAAGCATATGGAAATATTGGACGCCTATGCGGGAGAGGCGGCACAGGAAACTCTGGATCTGGTGGCCGGACGCTACCGGGAGGTCCGCAGACTCAGGGAGGAGATGGAGGAGAACCGGCTGGATGAGGATTCCCTGAAGAGGGAGCAGGACTTGCTGACCTTTGAGCAGCAGGAGATCCAGGAAGCCTGCCTTGTACCCGGTGAGGACGCGGCGCTGGAGGAAGCCTACAGACGGATGGTGAACAGCAAAAAGATCACCCAGGCTCTGGGGGAGGCCCAGGCCTATGCGGGCAACGAGGAGGGAGGCGCGGGCAGCGCCCTGAGCAGGGCTCTGCGGTGTATGCACGGTATAGCGGAATATGACGGCCGGCTTGCGCAGCTTACGGAACAGCTTAACCAGATAGACGGCCTGCTCAGTGACTATAACCGGGACATGGCCCAGTATCAGGATGGCCTGATCTGGGACGAGCAGGAATTCCGGCAGACAGAGGAACGTCTGAACCGTCTGAACCGCCTGAAAGACAAATACGGCAGTACTTTGGAACAGGTGCTTGAAGTATACGGAGAGAAATGCCGGAGGCTGGAGAAGCTGGCGGATTATGACCTGTATATACAGAAGCTGGAGCAGGAATTGGCCAGGGCAGAGAAGGGACTGGAGCAGGCCTGCGAAAAACTCACTAAAATCCGCAAAAAGAGCGCCAAAGGGCTGACGAAGGTGTTGACGGAGGCGCTTCAGGGTTTGAATTTCCTGACGGTACAGTTACAGATTCAGGTGCAGGACGGACAAGGGGCCGGCGCAAAGGGATGGGACGATGTGGAATTCCTGATCTCCACCAATCCGGGAGAGCCGGTAAAGCCCCTGGCCCAGATCGCCAGCGGCGGCGAGTTATCCCGGATTATGCTGGCCATCAAGACGGTGCTGGCCAGCCGGGACGATATCGACACTTTGATTTTTGACGAAATCGACGCGGGTATCAGCGGCAAGACCGCCTGGAGGGTTTCCGAGCAGCTGGACAATGTAGCCCATGTCCATCAGGTGATCTGTATCACCCACCTGCCCCAGATTGCCGCCATGGCCGACCGGCATTTTGTTATCGAAAAAGTGGCGCGGAAGGACAGTACCGTTACGGGAATCCGGCGGCTTCAGGAAGAGGAGAATCTGCAGGAACTGGGCAGGCTTTTGGGCAGTGACGGCATGACGGACGCAGTGCTGGGCAATGCCAGAGAGATGCGGCAGCAGGCGCTGAAACATAAGTCAGCCGCCCCGGATTGACAGAATTCATTTTTTAAAAGCCATAAATTTCATTGATTAAAGATTTGAAAATAATCACACACTATTTGCAGGACAATTTGCGGAGAGTGTGTGATTTTTATGTGGAAAAAAACATGTGGAAATAGAGATATAAAACAGGAAAATGAAGCGCTTCGGGACCAGGCCGGGGCGGATATGGTGGTACTTTTGGCTAACTGGCGTAAGACCCGGAGACGCCGCAGAGCCTGCCGCTATTGCCTGTGTACTGCGCTGGTATGCGCCAGCCTGATACTGGGCGGTATGGGCTATTACAACCTATATAATCAGATTCCCTCGGTGCTGCGCATCAAGGCGGACATGGAACAGACCATCGACCTGGGTGTGCCTCTCACCGGAGAGATGGTGGCGGTGAGCGGCCAGGACGAGTCCAATATCCCCACCGGGGCAGTACACATTGACCTGAGCCGCCAGGTAACCATGAAAATGGGCTCGGACCAAAGCTACCAGATGAATGTGAAGATCTTTGGCATCCTTCCTTTTAAACAAGTGGGGATCCAGGTCATCAGGGATCAGGAACTGACCCCTGTGGGAGCGCCCATCGGGATCTATGTGAAGGCGGACGGGCTGCTGGTGGTGGGTGTGGGAGATTTTCAGGGGCCGGACGGCATCAGTTATTGCCCGGCCAAATACGCGGTCAAATCCGGAGACTATATCCTGCAGTTTAACGGGGAGCCGGTAACGGACAAAAAAGATTTCGTGCGCCGGGTGGAGGAATGCCGGGGCAGGGAGATTACGCTGCGGATCAGGCGGGGAGACGAGATTCTGGACGTGGGAGTACAGCCGGTGCAGAACAGCGAGCAGAAATATAAGCTGGGCATCTGGATCCGCGATAATGCCCAGGGTGTGGGAACCATGACCTATATAGACGGGGACGGCAACTTTGGCGCTCTGGGACATGGCATCAACGATGTGGACACCAGTACCCTGATGAATCTGGACGACGGCACTCTGTACCAGACGGAAATCATCGCCATCAAGAAGGGAAGAGACGGTGAGCCGGGGGAGATGACCGGCATGATCGTCTACAGTCCGGAGCGTATTCTGGGAGATATATACTATAACGGGAAAGAAGGCATTTTCGGACATTGCAATGAGAAGGCTCTGGCCATGGGTACGGAGGAAGCGCTGCCCATCGGACTGAAACAGGATATTCAGAGAGGACCGGCTCAGATTCTTTGCACTGTGGACGGCACACCCAAATATTATGATGTGGAGATCACGGCGGTGCATCTGGATCATGACAATGTGAACCGGGGCATCGAACTGGAGGTGACGGACCCGGAACTGCTGGCCCTCACCGGCGGTATTATTCAGGGTATGAGCGGCGCCCCCATCATCCAGAACCGTCATCTGATCGGTGCAGTAACCCATGTGCTGGTGCAGGATGCCAGCAGGGGATATGGGATTTTTATAGAAAATATGCTGGAACATTGAAAGCGGGCAGTATTGCGGAGGAGGACAATTCCGCAGTACTGCCTGATTTTGCTTATGCCGGGACTCTGCCGGTTGATGTAAAATTCTTTATTCCAGAATGTACATTCACAACCGCCTTGAAAAATGCACATAATTATGATAGAATATTGTACAAAGAAGGAGGTGCCTTATTTATGCCACAGATTAGACCAATTACTGATTTAAGAAATACAAATGAAATCTCTGATGCCTGCCATGCGGTCAAAGAACCAATCTTTATAACAAAAAACGGTTACGGAGATTTGGTCGTTATGAGCATAGAAACTTACGAGCAGATTGCCGAAACACAGCTTATCGACAATGCGATTGCGGAAGCAGAAGAAGAGTATGAAAAGACAGGCATTCTATTAGAGGCCAAAGAAACCTTAGCGGGACTAAGGAGGAGGCACTTTGGATAAATACAAAGTAAAAATGCTGCCTCGTGCGTCCAGAGATCTTGATAATATCTACAATCATATAGCAGACAACTTCAAAGAAATCGGAACAGCCGAGAAAATGGCAGATTCATTGGAAGCGGCAATCCTTAGTCTTGATGAAATGCCATACCGGGGAGCTGTCAGACGAACAGGAGCCTTTGCAAATAGAGGCTACCGTCAGATATTTGTCAAAAATTTTACAATAGTCTACCGAATTGATGAACCGCATAAAACAGTCATTATTGTGACAATCCGTTATACGCCAAGTGGTTTTTGAGTAAATTATCATGAGGTATCGTTATTGCTACAGAAGCAGAGAGATATTGGGTGCTTTTGGATAGCGAGAGTATGCCGCCGGCATTTGAAGGTGTGGAACCGTCATTATGAATTTTTATAGAAAATATGCCGGAACATTGAAAGCGGGCAGTATTGCGGAGGAGGACAATTCCGCAATTCTGCCTGGTTTCGTTTATGCCGGGACTCTCACATTCCCAGCGTGATCAGGATTCCCTCTGCGATGGCCCGGGCCATATCGTCAAATCGTTCATCAAACAGTTGGTTATCCGCGTCTGTGTTGATGAAGCCCGCTTCCACCAGCACGGCGGGCATCTGGGTTCGGTTCAGAACCACCAGATTGGTGCGTTCGTTGACTCCCTGATTGAGAAATCCCACTGTCTCAAGCTGCTGGTTGATGTTATTGGCCATGCGGGCCGCCTCTCCATAGCGGTTGTACACCAGGGACTCCACCCCGCTGTACTGGTTGGGGTAGGGACTGGAATTGCGGTGAATGGAGACAAAGTAGTCGGCCCCGGTCTGATTGCCCTCCTCGGCTTTCTGCGCCGGGGCTTCGTAGACGTCTGTGGTGCGGGTGTAGTTACACATCCATCCCCCCTGGTCCTCCAGGATCCTTTCAACAGCCAGGGTCAGGGCCAGGGCGTCATCTTTTTCCTGCCGTCCCTGGTAGGTGGCGCCGGGGTTGGCCCCGCCATGTCCTGCGTCCAATACGATAAGTGGCATGCTTTTCCCTCGATATTAATGAAAGTACTTATTATGTTATATGCGGTTGCGCTGTACGACATGCTTATTTACTGTAAAGTCATTTTATGGCATAAAAAGGGTGAGGATTTTGACGAGCTGCCCAAATCTATGTTGTGCTTATTACCGAGCGTAATGTGAAAAACGTAATGTGAAAAATACAAATTGTGATTGACAGGGCAGGGGGATATCATCTATAATAAAAAAGTAAAAAGACAGAAAGGACGTACGGAATGATTATTATTTGATGAGGAACCGATCAGGAATAAGAAAGGGAGAGGATAGCCTCTTTCTTTTGGATGTTGAGATTTGGGGATTATCACTAATAATCATTTTGCTTGGAAATTGTCGGGAAATAACGGATGCAAATGCCTTTTGATTACAGGGTCCGCGGAGCGGTTCCTGTAGTTTGCTCAGGAAAAAGCCCGGAAATGCCATGAAAGGTCAGACAGTCTGTTGCAGACAGCAGACCGTAAAGCGAAATGCAGGACAAAGATTAGGATAATCCCTCTGAAGAACAGGAGGGATTTTTTATATGGGACAGAAATTGTTGATGCAGGCGGAACGGATCGTCTTAAGATTCGGAGAACAGAAAGTCTTGGACATTGACAGGTTCGTGGTATACCAGGGGGAGCGCATCGGCCTGGTGGGAGCCAACGGCGCGGGCAAGACCACCCTTCTGCGGGTGCTGGCCGGGGAGTTGGAGCCGGATGCCGGCACCGTGAAGGTCATGTGCGACACCCATTTCTTCCGGCAGTTCTCCGAAGGAGTCGATCCTTTTGAGCTGGAGGGGAAAGAAATGAAGGCCATGCATATCCAGGATAAGGTCTGGCAGGAGGTCGTCAGTGGCGGCGAGGATACCAGGATGCGGCTGGCCTGGATGTTCAGCAGCGGGAAGATGCTGGTGTTCCTGGATGAGCCCACCGCCAACCTGGATATGAAGGGAATCGCCCTTTTGAAGCAGAAGCTGCTGGAGCTGGACACCATGATCATCGTCAGCCATGACAGGGCGCTGCTGAACGCCCTCTGCACCAGAATCGTGGAGATCCGCGATGGGCAGCTTGCCAGCTATGAGGGGAACTATGACGATTACACCCGGCTGAAGGAACAGAACATCCGGAGGCAGTGGACGGAATACGAGAATTACACCAGTGAGAAAAGGAGACTGGAGAAAGTCTATCTCCAAAAAAAGCAGAAGGCCGCGTCCATCGAAAAGATTCCCAAGGGAATGACGCCCAAGGAGGCGGGGCTTCGGAATTTCCTCTCGAAGCATCCCAAGGACGCAAAAGCCGGGAGGATGGAGGCCTCCGCCAAAAACGTCCTGGAGCGGCTGGAACATATGGAGGTGAAGGAAAAGCCCAGAGAGCTGCCCAGGATGCGACCGGACTTCCGCCTGACAGACCCGCCGGAGAGCGCGGTGGTGATCAGGGGAGAGGGAATCTCTTTCTCTTATGAAAACGGCGGAGAAATCTTCCGGGACGCCTCGTTCCGAATTCGGAACAGAAGCCGGGTGGCCGTGGTGGGGGAGAACGGCGCGGGGAAAACCACGCTCCTGAAGCTGATCACCGGGGAGTATCCCCTGGAAAAGGGCTCCATCTATGTGGCGCCCAAGGTCGCCATTGGGCTGCTTAGCCAGAATATGGCCTCCCTTGACTGCGGGAAGACAGTCCTGGAGAACGTAATGGAGGACAGCGTCCAGAAGGAAAACATCGCCCGGACGATCCTGGCCAGGCTCCTGCTGTCCGCCCAGGATATGCGCAAAGAGGCGGGTGTCCTCTCCGGCGGGGAGCGGATTAAGCTGGCCTTCGCCAAGCTGTTTGTGGGCAGGGTCAATGTCCTGATTCTGGACGAGCCCACCAATTACCTGGACATCCCGTCGGTGGAGGCGCTGGAGGAGATGTTCTCGGAATATGAAGGAGTGCTTGTCTTCGTGTCCCATGACGAGGCGTTTATACGTGCCTGCGCCACGGAAATCCTGGAGGTGAGGGATGGAAAGATTGTTTCTTATATGGGCACTCCGGAGGAGTTTTTCAGGGAGCAATCCTGATAGGCGCTGCCTTATGAGCATTTACCGGGAATCCGGTTTTTCTTCCCCGGAGGAACCTCAAGCCGTGGAAAGCACTGTATGGGAGAAAAAAGATTTCCGAATCAGCCGCCCGTTACCTTGTGCATGAGTGCAGAGTATCAGCAATTCAATGGTTGTGCAACCTGCACCAAGGGCGGGATCATTTTACATACATTTTACCTTTACATGATATTGGATTTTACATGGCCCTGCTATGATAAAAGCACAATCTTTGTGGAAACCTAGTGGAGAGGTGAAATGTATGGACTTTTTTGATTTATTATCAATGATCGGCGGGCTGGCGCTGTTTCTGTACGGCATGAACCTGATGGGGGATGGTTTGGCCAAGGCTTCCGGCGGCAGGATGGAGAGCATTCTGGAGAAACTTACCGGCAATCCGGTGAAGGCAGTGCTTCTGGGGGCAGGGGTGACGGCGGTGATTCAGTCTTCATCGGCCACTACGGTGATGGTGGTGGGCTTTGTCAACTCGGGCATTATGAGATTGGAACAGGCCGTGGGTGTCATTATGGGGGCCAATGTGGGAACCACAATTACATCCTGGATCCTGAGTCTGACCGGCATAGAGAGTTCCTCCTTCCTGGTGAGACTCCTGAAGCCCACTTCTTTTTCTCCCGTTCTGGCCATCATCGGCGTGGCCATGCTTCTGTTTTCAAAAAAGGAAAAGCGCCAGTCCGTGGCATCCATCCTCATTGGTTTTGCAGTGCTGATGTTCGGCATGGACACCATGAGCGCCGCAGTGAAGCCCCTGGCACAGGAGCCGGCGTTCACGGGGATACTGACGGCCTTTTCCAATCCGGTGCTGGGCATGCTGGCGGGAGTGGTACTGACGGCGGTGATCCAGTCCTCCTCGGCTTCCGTGGGCATCCTGCAGGCATTGTGCCTGAGCGGGGCCGTGGGTTACAATACAGCCATCCCCATTATTTTGGGACAGAACATCGGAACCTGTGTGACGGCCATGATTTCCGGTGTGGGAGCCAGCAGGAATGCCCGGCGGGCGGCGTTGGTGCATTTATATTTCAATATCATCGGAACCGTGGTCTTTATGGGGGTGTTCTACCTGCTGGACGCGGCCTTTCAGTTTCCCTTTATGGAAAAACCGGCTGATGCGCTGGGCATCGCGGTGGTCCACAGCTGTTTTAATGTGTCGGCCACCTTGCTGCTGCTGCCATTCTCCAGGGGACTGGTGAAACTTGCCTGTCTGACCACGGGCGGCGGGGTCCAGGAGCAGTCCCGTCAGGAGGACGAAGTATTGCAGCATCTGGATCCCCGGTTCCTGAATACCCCTGCCTATGCCATTGAGCAGAGCCGCAATGTGGCGGTGAGTATGGCGGAGCTGGCGGAGCGGGCCATTAATCTGGCCATGGGTCTGGTGACGGGGTATGATTCGGAAAAAGCCTGCCAGGTGCTGGAACTGGAGACCAGGGTTGATCAATACGAGGATCAGCTTGGCAGTTATCTGGTGAAAGCCGGCTCCCGGGATCTGTCGGAGCGGGACAATCACAGTCTTTCCGTAATGCTGCATTGTATCGGCGATTTTGAACGGATTTCCGATCATGCCAGGAACGTCCAGGAGGCGGCCCAGGAGATGGCGGACAAGGGCGTGAACTTTTCCGAAAAGGCATTGCAGGAACTGGAGGTACTCCGCAGCGCCATCCGGGATATTCTGAAGATCACCATGCGCAGCTTTATGGACGAGGATCTGGAACTGGCCCGTCAGGTGGAGCCCCTTGAGGAGGTGATTGACGCTCTGATTCAGGAGATTCGCCAGCGCCATATACGCCGCCTCAGAAAGGGAAGCTGTACCATAGAACTGGGATTTATTCTGACTGATATTATCACCAATCTGGAAAGGGTTTCCGATCACTGCTCCAACATTGCCGTCTGTCTGCTGGAGATCAGCGAGGACGAATTTGATACCCACGCATACCTGGAGGATATGCGGCGGGAGGACAATACGGAGTTCCGCAGACAGGTAATGGCTTACGGCAGGCAGTATCTGCTGCCCTAGTATGCAGGGCCGATCCGTCATATACCGCCAGTGATCCGGTGTGCATGGGACGGGCAGGTTTATCCATGCCGGGGATTGCAAACAGGCCTGTATTGGATTATGCTGGAAGCAGCATTTTACAAGTCCGGCATTTTGCCAGGAAGAGGGGGATATGGATGGCACTGATCTATGTGGTGGAGGATGACAGGAATATACAGGAGATTGAGACTTTCGCGCTGTCCGGGGCGGGGTATCAGACCCGGGGATTTGACTGTGCTGCCGGGTTTTACCGGGCACTGGAGGAGGAAAAGCCGGATCTGGTGCTGCTGGATGTGATGCTGCCGGACGAGGACGGGCTGACTGTAGTGCAAAAGCTCAGGAACTGCAGGGATACGGTGTTTTTGCCCGTTATCATGGTAACGGCCAAGACCACGGAAATTGACAAGGTCAAGGGGCTGGACATGGGAGCGGATGATTACCTCACAAAACCCTTTGGAGTCATGGAACTGATCTCCCGGGTAAAGGCCATGCTGCGGCGCAGCCAGGCGGGCCGGGACCAACACATGGGGCCGGGACCGACAGGCTGGTTCGGAACCAACAGACTGGTCCTGGGGGAGGTGGTGATGGATCAGGAGAAACATGCGGTGACTGTCTGCGGCCGGGTCTGTGAACTTACCTATAAGGAATATGAACTTTTAAAACTTTTTCTGGCCAATGCGGGGATTGTCCTGACCCGGGATGTGATACTGGAACGGGTGTGGGGCAGCAGCTTCGAAGGGGAATCCCGGACGCTGGACATGCATATCAAGACGCTCCGGCAGAAATTGGGGGATCAGGGGGGGATGATCCGCACGGTGCGGAACGTGGGTTATATCATGCAGGGATAGCGGCCCGGGAAGAACCGCCCCATGGAGTCCTGTCCGGGTGGGGAAGGACCGAATCGGAGGCGGCGGAACAGGAGAGATCCTGACAGGAAAGGAGGGTGCGCAATGAAAAGAAGAATTAACGCTTATATGGTGTTGGTGGCGGTATTGGGCATCGGGGCCACCATGGCGCTGCTGGCGGCAATATTTTACGGGGTGTTCCGGCGGCAGATCATGGCGGATCTGCGGATCTGCGCCCTGTTTTTGCAGGAGGAGAGCCCGGAGGAACTGCTGCTTACAGGCACAGACATGAGGGAAGAAGGAGTGCGCATCACACTGCTGGATTCTCAGGGCAAAGTGCTGTATGATAATCGGACGGACAGTGTGGACATGGAGAATCACAGCCTGCGGCCGGAGGTGCGCCAGGCGCTGGAGCAGGGAGAGGGCCAGGCCATCCGCCGGTCCGCCACTCTGGATAAAAGTACTTTCTATTACGCGGTGAAGCTGGCGGACGGACGGGTCGTGCGGGTGGCGGCAGAGGCGGAGAGCGTGTACAGTTTCCTGAGCGGTGCGCTTCCCGGCCTGATGTGGGTGGGAGCGGTGCTGCTGCTTTTATCCCTGCTGCTGGCCCACTGCCTCACGAAGCGGCTGATGGAACCCATCGGGAAACTCACGGACCACTTGGGAGACGGGACGGAAATCGCCCATTATGAGGAATTGGAACCTTTTATCCGCACCATTCGCAAGCAGCATGCGGACATAGTGGAGAATGCCAGACTGCGGCAGGAGTTTACGGCCAATGTGACCCACGAACTCAAGACCCCGCTTACTTCCATCTCAGGTTATGCGGAACTGATTGAGACGGGCATGGCTTCCGGGGAGGACGCGGCCCGGTTTGCCGGAGGGATTCATCAGAGCGCCCAGCGGCTGCTGCGGCTGATCAATGATATTATCCGTCTGTCGGAACTGGACGACTCGGGAGAAGAACAGATGACGGAGCGGGTCAATCTTCGGGAAATGGCTGTTGCCTGCGCGGAGATGCTGGATGTCAGTGCCGCCAGGCACAGGGTGCGGCTGGAGACCGGGGGCAGCGACTGTTATATCCGGGGGAACCGGATTATGCTGGAGGAACTTCTGTACAATCTATGCGATAACGCAATCCGTTACAATGTGGAGGAAGGGCTGGTGCGGCTGGAGGTCTGCCGGGAGGGGAACCGAGTGGTGCTGACGGTGCGGGATACGGGGATCGGCATTCCCAAAGAGCATCAGGAAAGGATCTTCGAGCGTTTCTACCGGGTGGACAGAAGCCGCTCCAAGTCCACAGGCGGCACGGGCCTGGGGCTGGCCATCGTAAAGCATATCGTGGCCAGACATGGAGCGCGGCTGGAGCTGGAGAGCAGTCCGGGACAGGGTACCACAGTCCGGGTGCTTTTTGCGGCCGACTAGGCCTGGACGCAGAGAAAAAGGGACAGCCTTTACGGACTGTCCCCTTGCGTATTGTCTTATTCGTTTGCCCTGGAGTCGTTCTCGGGCTCTTTTTCTTCCCCGGTCTTTTCCGCTCCATCCCGGGAGGCTTCCTCCGGCAGCGTCAGAACTACTTTGCAGATACGGTTCTGGTCGATGCCCTGCACCTTCAGCCGGATGCCGTTTTCCAGTTCCACTTCCTCGCCGTCTTCCGGCAGGCGGTCCAGATATTCAATGATGATGCCGCCGATGGAGTCGTAATCCTCGGAGTCCAGAGTCGTGTCCAGCACATCGTTGATGTCGTCCAGCTTCATGCTGCCCTCCACCAGATAGGTGCGTTCGTCCACGGCCTGAATATATTCCGCCTCGTCTGCGTCGTACTCATCCCGGATTTCGCCCACAATTTCCTCCAGCAGATCTTCCAGCGTGATCATGCCCACGGTGGCTCCGTATTCATTCAGTACAAAAGCCACATTCATGGTGATCTCCCGCATCTCCAGCAGCAGATCCGCGCTTTTTTTGTACTCGTAAGTGTAGTGCGCTTCCCGCATAATGCTGTGCACGGAAAAATGCTCCTGGTCATCGCTGAGTATGAAATCCTTGATGTTGACCAGGCCGATGATATTGTCCTTATCCTCCTGATACACGGGAAGCCGGGTGTACATGGACTCCCGGAAAACCTGCAGCACATCGCCGTAGGAGGCATCCACGCTGACTGTCACCATATTGATTCTGGGGATCATGATATCCTTGGCCACGGCATCGGAGAAGTCAAACACATTGTAGATCATCTCCTTTTCTTCGGACTCGATGACACCGTCCTCATGGCTTACGTTTACATAAGTCTTTAATTCCGTTTCCGTCATGGCGCTGGGCTTTTTGTTGGGATCGATATGTAGCAGCCGCAGGATGCCGTTGGACAATTTATCCACCACAAAGATCACCGGAGTCAGCAGATGCATCAGGCCGAAGATGATGCCGCTGTAAGTCAGGGCGATCTTCTCATTATTCAGATTGGCCCAGGTCTTGGGCACGATCTCTCCGAAAAGCAAAACAACGATGGTCAATATACCGGTGGCAATCCCCACGATCAGATTGATCCGCTGGGCCAGTATGGTGGCCAGAGAGGAAGCCGTGATGTTCACGATGTTGTTGCCGATCAGGATCGTACTGATCATCTTGCCGTAATTGTCCAGAATCAGATTGACCCTAGCGGCCCGTTTGCTGCCCTCCTCCTCCAGTGCCCGCATACGCACCCGGTTCACGGTGGAGAGCGCCGTCTCCGCAGAGGAAAAGAAAGCGGAGAGAATAATCAGGATTAACAGGATCACAAGTTGTATGACAGCAGAACTGTCCAAAATAAACCACTCCTTTTTTGTAATTTTACTAAGAATAATATAATATAATTAATCAAAAGTCAATATGCTCACAGTGGGGAACATAATATATAATATAAGGAGGATTTTATGATGAATGAAGGCAGACAGGGAAAATGGGGGGAGATTCCGGTGCTGTTCCTACTGAAGAGCCTGCTGTTTTCCTACATACTCACCGGCGGCCTGCTGCTGCTTTTGGCACTGCTGTTGTACAAGGTGGGCCTGTCGCAGAAGGTGGTGTCAATCTGTATCATCGTGATTTATGTGCTGGCCACCTTTTTCGCGGGATTTATCACCGGTAAAAAGCTGAAAAACAGGAAATTTCTCTGGGGGGCGCTGATGGGTCTGGCCTACTTCCTGATACTGGTGGTGGTTTCCCTGATCGTAAACCGGCAGCCCGGCGTGCTGGCCAATTCCCTTCTCACCACTCTGGTGCTCTGCGGCGGGGGAGGTATGCTGGGCGGGATGCTCAGTTGAAAAATTTGTAAAAAACTATTTTACAAATCTTAATTATATGTTATAATACATAAAGTTTGGATGCGCGGGTATGCCATCGCGCCCAGGGCGTGTTCCGGGTCAGGGACGCGGTATGCACGAAGAGGCAAATAAAGGAAAGCTGCGCCGGGCGCAGTGGTAAAACGACAGGAGGCTATTTCTATGAAGCACATTAAAACATTAACAACCAGAAATATGAAGGAGTCCATGAAGAAGGGCGGCTGCGGCGAATGCCAGACCTCCTGCCAGTCTGCGTGCAAGACTTCCTGTACAGTGGGCAATCAGAGCTGTGAGAAGATTAAATAAGTCGGTATCGGAAATTATTTTGCCGACATGAGCGGGCGGCCTCGGAGTGCAATGGCATTTCGGGGCTGCTTGGTGTGAGAAGGGCAGTAAACATTGAGAGGATAAGTTATCGTGATACATCAGTTTAAAAATAACGGCTACAATATTGTCATGGATGTGAACAGCGGTTCCATCCATGTGGTAGACGAGATCGTATATCATGTAATCTCCCTGATAGAGCCTCTGGTAAACGAGGGCATCCGGGACGCGGCCACGATACGGGCGGCGGTACTGAACCTGGCGGATGTCAGATTCAGCCGGGAGGAACTGGGGGAAGCCCTGGAGGAAGTGCTGGAATTGCAGGAGGCCGGGCAGCTGTTCGCGCCGGATGTCTACGAGAATTACGTGTTTGACTTTAAGAACCGACAGACTGTGGTGAAAGCCCTGTGTCTGCATATCGCCCATGACTGCAATCTGGCCTGCCGGTATTGCTTCGCGGAGGAAGGGGAGTACCACGGAAGACGGGCACTGATGTCTTTTGAAGTGGGGAAAAAGGCGCTGGATTTCCTGGTGGCCAACTCCGGCAGCCGGGTAAATCTGGAGGTGGATTTCTTCGGGGGTGAGCCCCTGATGAACTGGCAGGTGGTAAAGGACCTGGTGGCCTATGGACGCAGCCTGGAGGAGCCGAACAACAAAAAGTTCCGTTTCACCCTGACCACCAACGGTGTTCTCCTGGACGATGAGGTGCTGGCATTTGCCAACCGGGAGATGGCCAATGTGGTGTGCAGCATTGATGGCCGCAGGGAGGTTCACGACAGGATGCGTCCCTTCCGGAAAGGGCAGGGCAGCTATGACCTGATCGTTCCCAAGTTTCAGAAGGTGGCGGAAACCAGGAATCAGATGAACTATTATGTAAGGGGGACCTTCACTCACTATAATCTGGATTTTTCGGAAGATGTGAAGCATCTGGCGGATCTGGGATTTCGGCAGATTTCGGTGGAGCCGGTGGTGGCCCAGCCCCAGGATGACTACGCCATACGCAAGGAAGATCTGCCCCGGCTGCTGGAGGAGTATGACAAGCTGGCCCGGGAGATGATAGAACGCCGAAAAGAAGGAAGGGGATTTAATTTCTTTCACTTTATGATAGACCTGGAGGGCGGTCCCTGTGTGGCCAAGCGCCTGTCAGGCTGCGGCTCCGGTACGGAATACCTGGCCGTAACCCCCTGGGGGGACTTCTATCCCTGCCACCAGTTCGTAGGGCAGGAGAAATTCCTTCTGGGCAATGTGGAAGAGGGAATCACCAACACGGCCGTAAGGGATCTGTTTAAATGCTGCAATGTCTACGCAAAGGACAAGTGTAGAAAATGCTTTGCCAAATTTTACTGCAGCGGCGGCTGCGCGGCCAATGCCTACAATTTCAGCGGAGACATCAACGGCGCCTACGAAATCGGCTGTGAATTACAGAAGAAACGTGTGGAATGCGCCATCATGTTAAAGGCGGCCGAAAGCGATATGGAGGAAGAACAACATGATTAAGAACATGACCAAAAGCAAAGCGATTGTTATTCTGATCGTGATGATGCTGGCTCTGGCGGGGATCACCTATGTGGATATCGCCGGCGTGGATGCCAGCGGCAGGGGAAGTGCCTCAGACATCAAGCTGGGTCTGGACCTGGCGGGAGGTGTCAGCATCACCTATCAGGTGGTGGGAGAAGAGGAGCCCAGTTCAACGGATATGGCGGATACCATCTCCAAACTGCAGCAGCGTGTGTGGAATTACAGTACCGAGGCAGTGGTGTATCAGGAGGGTACGGATCGTATCAACATTGAGATCCCCGGCGTTTCCGATGCCAACGCAATCCTGCAGGATCTGGGACGCCCCGGCGCCCTGTACTTTATCAAGCAGACAGGCTCTGACGGTGTGGACAACTATAGTTCCCAGCTTGTGATGCAGGCAGACGGCAGCTACGGATATGAGCATCATTTAAACCGCAGTTTAGAGGAAATCATGGCGGACGGCGGCGTGGTGCTGGAGGGCACGGATGTGGCGGACGCTTCTGCGGCTACCCGTTCGGACAGCATGCAGAACCAGCAGATTGTGGTGGTGCTGACCCTGACCCCGGAGGGTACGTCCAAATTTGAGGAGGCTACCCGTGAGGCGTATAATAATGGGGTGAACAGCAAGAGCATCGCCATCTATTACGATGGGAATTTTGTCAGTGTGCCCACAGTGAGCGCGGTGATCAGCGATGGCAGCGCCCAGATCAGCGGTTCCAAGAATTTTGAGGAGGCGGAGAAGCTGGCCTCTACCATCCGTATCGGCGGATTGAGCCTGGAACTGGAAGAACTGCATTCCAAAGTGGTGGGCGCCCAGCTTGGCGTAGACGCCATTGAGACAAGCCTGAAGGCCGGGGCCATCGGCCTGGTGATTGTGATTGTGTTTATGATCGCGGTGTACTTTATTGCCGGTTTGGCTTCTTCTCTGGGACTGGGCATGTATGTGGCGCTGATTGTGCTTTTGCTCAACGGCTTTGATATGACGCTGACCCTTTCCGGCATTGCAGGTATCATCCTGTCCATCGGTATGGCGGTGGATGCCAATGTGATTATTTTCGCCCGTATCCGGGAGGAACTGGCTACCGGCAAGACGGTTAAGTCTTCCATGAAGATCGGTTTTGACAAGGCCCTGTCCGCCATTGTGGACGGCAATATCACCACCCTGATTGCGGCGGCGGTGCTGTGGCTGCTGGGTCCCGGTACGGTGAAGGGCTTCGCCCAGACCCTGGCGCTGGGCATCGTGTTATCCATGTTCACGGCGCTGGTGCTCACCAGGCTGATTATGAGTTCCCTGTATACCCTGGGACTCAAGGACGCAAAGTGGTATGGCATCGGCAAGGAGCGCAGGGCGCTGCAGGTGCTGAAGCATAAGAAACTTTTCTTCGGTATTTCCGCCGGACTGATTCTGGCGGGCTTCGTGGTGATGGGCGTGCATCAGGTGAATTCCGGCGACGCGCTGAATCTGAGCCTGGAGTTTAAGGGCGGTACAGCTACCACGGTGACTTTTGCGGAGAGCAGGACTTTGGAGCAGATCAACAGCGAGATTGTCCCCTATGTGGAGGAGATCACCGGCAGCGGCGTGCAGATTCAGACGGTGCAGGACAGCAGCGAAGTAATCTTTAAGTCAGACTCCCTGAATATGGAACAGAGGGAGGCGCTGAACCAGATGTTTATGGAACGCTTTGGGGTGGAGGAGTCGGAGATCCTTTCCGAGACCATCAGTTCCACCATCAGTGACGAGATGACCCGGGATACCATTATCGCGGTGGTGGTGGCCATCGTGTGTATGCTGGTGTACATCCGAATCCGCTTCAGCGATATCCGCTTTGGAGCGTCCGGCGTGGCGGCCCTGCTTCACGATGTGCTGGTGGTGCTGGCTTTCTATGCCGTGGCCAGAGTATCCGTCAGCAATACCTTTATCGCCTGTATGCTGACCATCGTGGGTTACTCCATCAACGCCACCATTGTGATCTTCGACCGGGTGCGGGAGAATATGGCGGAGATGGGCAGGAAGGAGAGTCTGGAGGAAGTGTTGGACAAGAGTATCACCCAGACCCTGTCCAGAAGTATTTTCACTTCCCTGACCACCTTTATCATGGTGGCAGTGCTGTATATTCTGGGCGTGACCAGCATTCGCGATTTCGCGCTGCCTCTGATGGTGGGCATCCTCTGCGGTACCTACTCTTCCATCTGTCTGGCAGGTCCCCTGTGGTATGTGCTGCGCAAAAAGTTTCCGCCCAAGGCGACGGCAGGTAAGTAATCGGAAATATGCAAAGGGCTGTTCTCACTTGGAGTGACAGCCCTTTGTTCTATTGTGCTTTGTGATCGGTTTTAATCTCCCAGGCAGGACAAACGCCATTCGTGGGAAAAATAGCTGTATCGGAGCCGGAATGTTTTCTGCCTGCCGTAAATGCAGGCGCTGCAGGAAAAATGCGCCCCCACCCGGTTTCTGTCCTGGTCCCGGGCCAGGATTTTGTCTATGGTTATGGTGACGAGTTCCCCGGTTTTATCGCGGAACCGGAACCGCATGGGCGTAATTGTTCCGTTGGTATCGGTACAGGAAATCATCTGTACCGGAATGTCAACGCACAGAATGCTTTCCAATTCAATTCCCCCTTTCTGATTAAGAGTTCCACATATAAAGTATATCACACAGAACATATGTTTGCAGAAGGTAAATTTTTCCAGAGAGGGAGAATCCAAAGAACAGGAGGTAGACCTGATGAGTCAAACGGAAGATGTGGTAAAGATGTTGGACGCCATGACAGAGGCCGGTGTGGGCCGTATAAAGGTGGAGATTTCGGAGACGCTGGAGGAAGGGGCCGCAGAGAAGGCATACCACCACGGTAGATGTGATGTGGGCAGCCCCTTTGCCACAGGACAGCTTTTTGACCTGGAGGATGAGGAGGCGGGGGAAGAACCCCGGGAACGGGAGCAACAGGATGCAGTATGAGCTGGCCCCCATGGAGGGGATTACGGGTTATATATACCGTAATGCATACAGAAAATATTTTGGGGGCATGGATCGGTATTACACCCCCTTTATCGCCAGTACGGGCTTAAACCATAAGGAATTAAATGATGTGCTTCCGGCGCATAATGCGGCATTTCTGCTGGGGCAGGATGCCGGCAGAAACGCTGTGGACGGGCCGCCCCGGCTGATTCCCCAGATACTGGCCAACAGGGCGGAGGATTTTCTGGCGATAGCGGACAGGCTGAGGCAGATGGGATATAGCCATGTGAACCTGAATCTGGGCTGTCCCTCCGGCACGGTGGCCAGCCGGGGCAGGGGAGCGGGATTTCTGGGCTATACCTGGCGGCTTGACGCCTTCCTGGCAGAGATTTACGCCAACTGTCCTCTGACCATCTCCCTTAAGACTCGCCTGGGGGTGTCGGATATGGAGGATTGGGAAGAAATTCTGGAGATTTATGAGAAATATCCGGTGGAGGAACTGATTATCCATCCCAGGATACAGCGGGATTTTTATAAACATCCCATAAGGTGGGAGGGAGTGGAACTGGCTCTGGAGCGCTGGGAACGAACGGGAAGCAGCATCCCCATCTGTTATAATGGGGAGATTCACAGCCTGGCGGAGTACCGGGCGCTTAGGCAGAAGTATCCGCAGATCCAGCGGGTCATGCTGGGAAGAGGGGTGCTGAAAAACCCCTTTTTGGCAGCGCAGCTTCGGCAATGGGAGAGCGGGCGGCAGGCTCAGGAAGAGATCCCGGCTGCAAAGCAGCATCGGGAGATACTTTGGGCCTTTCATCAGGAATTGCTGGAGGGATATCGGGAAATCATGTCAGGAGAGCAGAATGCCTTATTCAGGATGAAAGAGTTGTGGTCCTATTTCGGAGAGTCATTTCCCGGAAAGGAAAGAGCTCTGAAAAAGATTCGTAAAGCCGGGAATATGGCTCAGTTTGAAGCAGCGGTGCGGGAAGTCTTTGGTTAAGGGACAAAGCCGATAGGAGAAAATATGACGGTTAAAAGAGAGAAGACAAAAAAGAAACTTGCCTGGTGGAATTATCTGCTGTGGGCCTTGGGGGTTCCGGCGGCCTTGATCGCATTGGTTCTGTTGGGAGCCAGGCTGTATTTCCGGGTTCCGGTGAGGGACTATTATAAGGCTTCAGAGCGGGGGTTTTTGATTCCGGACTGTAACCGGGGGTTTGTGGCCCAGGGGATTGCCTATGACGAAGAGACGGATCGGTTTCTGGTGAACGGCTATCAGAAAGACGGCATTGCCTCGCCCATCTATATCATTGCGCCGGGGGCGAAAAAGCCCGATAAGACCATTCGCATGGCGCTGCCGGACGGCTCGGCCTATACGGGCCATGCCGGAGGGATTGCCAGATACGGAGACTATGTCTATGTGGCGGACGGTGGGGAGCATAGGCTGCTGGTCTTTTCCAGCGAGGATCTCTATGGCGCCGGAGACGGAGACAGCGTGGCAGCCATGGGGACTTTCGATACGGCGGTATCGGAGACGGATTATATCGGACCGGCCTTTGTGGCGGTGGAGGGGAATCGCCTGGTGACGGGGGAATTTTACCGTAATCCCAACTACCAGACACCGGAAAGTCACAAGTACACCACCCTGGCCGGGGATTATCAGCAGGCCCTGGGGGTGGAATATGCCCTCAGTGAGCAGGCGGAATTTGGCATCATGCCCACGCCCGTGAGAGCCTATACCCTGCCGGATCTGGCCCAGGGCATGTGTTTTGATGGGGACAGGATCTATGTGTCCTCTTCCTGGGGCACGGCATTTTCCCATATCTATCAGTATGACGAATCCCGGCTGCAATTACAGGGGAATATAGCGCTGCTGGGCATGGAACTGCCCCTGTATGCGCTGGACAGCGCGGCTCTATTGGCGGACGGCGTGATCGCGCCCATGTCCGAAGAGATTGTGGTGGTGGATGGCAAACTGTACACCATGTGCGAGTCCGCCTCCAACAAGTATATTTTTGGAAAGTTTACATCCGGGCAATGGTGTTACGCCACGGATGTGGAGGCGTTTTTTAAACCCTGAGACGGCATGTCGAAATATGGAATGCTTGACCCCAGACTAGATTGATGCTACAATAAAACAAAACATAAAGAAATGTCTATCCTGTTACAGCAGTGGATAGTGCAGGGGGTCAGATTATGAAAGTTCGCATATTACAGTCAATAAAAAAGAAATTCTGCCTGCTTCTGGCATTGGGACTGTGCGGATTGGGAACAGCCTGCGGAGATGCGCCGCAGGCTGTGTCTGAATCAGAGGCGGAGCAGGAATATCACTATTCCATACAGTTTCGTGAGATTCCGAACCCAGACCAGGCGCTTTATGAGAGCGATATTCTGGAGGGTCATGAGGATTGCCAGGTACTGGAGAGGAAACGAGTTTACCAAAGCGGCTGTATTTATCGGTTTCTGGCTATTATGAATGAAAGCGAAAGCAATTTTTACTATGAGAACGTGTTACAGATTTTCCGCGAGGACAACTGGAACTGGGAACAGATTCTGTTGCCTAAAGCGGGATGGGTGGCAGAGCGGTACATCACCATTGATACCCTGGTGGGAGCCACGGAAGAAGGGATTTTCCTGAGACTTACGGATTATTATGCGGAAGGGAAAGAGCAGAGTTATCTGGGATATTTTGACGGGACAGATGGCACTCTTCTGATGGAATGGCCGGAGGATATGGCAGAAGCCATGGTGTATCAGGATCCCCAGGGCGACTTCTATTTTGTCAATGATATGGAGGGAATCGTCTATACCTGTGACAGTGACGGAAAACGCCGGGGACAGAAGCGGCTGGATGCTTATCTGAGAGGAGGGATCTGTGATCCGGTGACAGGGGACATGCTCTGGTATGGGGGCAGTCCCGGAGAACTGCGTCTCTGGAAAGACGCAGGCAAGCCGTCCGCCTATGAATCCATCCAGGTGGTGGCGCCCTATGAGTCTTGGATCGCCTGCGGGCCGGAGGGTGTTCTGTACTATGCCGATGTCCAGGGGATCTGGGTCCAGGCGGATGTCCCCCGGCAGATTCTGGATTTTGGGGACAGCGGTTATCTGCCCCAGGAGCTGCACGGCATCCGGGTGGAGGAGGACGGAACCATACTGTGCTATGCGACTCTGGACGGGGCCCAGTGTCTTATGACGCTGCAACGGCTGGCGCAGGGGGAGACATCCGAGCAACAGGAAATCCTTTTGTACGGGCATGGGAGTATATTTCTGCAGCAGCTTGTCACCCGGTTTAACCGCCAGAATTCACTGTATCACATTACCATTCAGGACAGCCTGGAGGAGCCCAATCCCCGGTTTTCCATGGAGATCGCCGGCGGAAAAGGGCCGGATCTGTTTCTTCTGACACCTCTGGAGGCGGAGGAATATGCCGCACAGGGCTATATCCGGGAGATGGAGGGGATTGTTGAGGATCCTTCTCTGTTTCTGAACGCGGCGCTGGAAAACGGTAAAGTGGAAGGAGTCACATACGGTATTCCCTATTCCTGCAGTCTGAGCACTCTGGTATGTTCCCGGGAGATAGCGGGAGACCGCCAATCCTGGACAGTGGAGGAGATGATACAGGCCGTGGGGGAGTCGGAGGCCAAGACGCTGTATTGGTATTTTTCCCAATATAATGCCCATGACATTCTGATGAAATGCGGACTCTACGATAATGAAAACACGGCTTATATAGACTGGAAAGCCGGAGAAAGTCATCTGAACGAACAGCCTTTTATGGAATTGCTAGAGTTTGTGAAAGAGTATGCGGACAGAGGAAATTATGAATCCGCGGAAGTACTTTCCAAGCTGCAGAGCGGTGAAATCGCGGGACTGGATTTTCATATGGACAGACCGGGCCAGTTGGACTATGCGGAGACCTTCTTTGGTGGAGAGGCCTGCTTCGTGGGATACCCCACCAGCATCGGCAGAAAGGGCGTATATGTCCGGGCAGAGTGCCTGTATGTAAACCAGGCTACGGACAAACTTGAGGGTATCAGGGCATTTTTGCAGTTTATGCTCACGGAAGAGGCGCAGAGGTTATGCCTGTCCGGCGAGATGAGTTTTGGATTGCCAGTCCGTCTCAGTACGATTTTCTATCTGGTGGAGCAGGATCGGAAGAGGGCGGAGGCATCGGAACTTCCTCTGATTTATGGGGATGGGTTTGTGACTTGGCAGGAGGATGGCTTAAGTCAGGAACAGTTTGAGACATTGGAGGAATTGCTGGAGCAGGCGCAGCCCGGTAAATTCAATGCCCTGGAGTTGGAGAGTATTTTATATGAGGAACTGGAACCCTATTTTGCAGGCGACAGATCCCTGGAAAAAGCTGTGGAGGCTTTGCACAGCCGGGTGCAGATGTATTTGAATGAGACCGGCAGAGACTAGAGCGTGTCTGAAAATTGCTTTCTGACAGATGTGCGTCACAATTTGTGGGAGATTTGTGCCAAATGAAGGGCGCATAGCGGGCTATGTAACCTGAATTTGGTGCAAATATCACGCAAAGTGGGGCGTGCAGATGGCGGGAATGAATTTTCAGACACGCTCTAGGGCGCGCAGAAAGAAGGCGGGCATGTAAGAAGCATTTCGGAGCAGACAGGATAGGGGGGCGTCTCCAGGGAGAGACGCCCCCTTTGACTTAACAGGTCAATCAGGCTATTTCAGGAAGCCATTGACAATCTGGGCTTCTGCCTCGGCCTCTGTCAGTCCCAGGGTCATCAGCTTGATAATCTGGTCCCCAGCGATTTTGCCGATGGCGGCCTCATGGATCAGTTCCGCGTCCAGATGGTTGGCGGTGATCTCCGGAACGGCGCTGATCCTGGCATTGTCCATGATAATGGCATCGCATTCAGAATGTCCCGCGCAGCGGTTGTTGCCGTTTATTTTGGCCAGAAAAAGCTGCCGGGAATCGTCCCTGGCCACTGCCCGGGAGATCACGTTGGCGCTGGAGCCCTCTCCGTTTAAGTCCACGTCGAAGGAGGTTTCTGCATACTGCTTCCCGTGGGTCATCAGTTTTTCGGTAACGATGATCTTGGCTCCGTCCCCCAGGGTGGCCCGGGTGGAGCGTTTGGTGGAATCCACCCCCCGGATCTGCACGGTCTCCAGTTCCATAAAGCTGTTTTCCTGCAATTCCACCACGGTCTGGGGATTCATGATCCGCTCTCCGGAGCCTTCGCCGGAACCATAGTGCTTCTCCACATATTTCACATGGGAATTTTTGCCCACATAAAAGCTGTGTACGCCGTCGTGCCGGGACATTTGATCCCCGCTGTTGTGAATACCGCAGCCCGCCACGATGGTCACGTCGCAGTCGTCCCCGATGTAGAAATCGTTATAGACCATCTCGGTCAATCCGCTTTGGCTCAGCAGCACCGGGATGTGCACGCTTTCGTTTTTCGTCCCGGGTTTTATCACGATATCTATGCCCGGTTTGTCCGTCTTGGTGACTATATCGATATGGGCAGTGGTGCTTCGGGCCACGGATTCGCCGTCGGCGCGGATATTATAGGCGCCGGCGGGCATCTCGTGCAGTCCCGCCACCTGATTAAGCAATTCTTTCTGTATTGCGTCCATCTCACTTACCTCCCAAATAGAATCTCACGCGTTTTCCGCATAATATTATTCCTGCACTTCCTGATAAAAACGGCAGCTGCCGGTGTCCTGCAGCAGTTCCGGCAGGATGTTCTCTCTGCGCCCCTGGGCCTTCACCCGGCCGTCGGCGATCACCACGATTTCGTCCGCGATATTGAGAATGCGCTCCTGGTGGGAAATGATGAGCAGGGAACGGTGGGTGTCGGTGTCATGCAGTTCCTCAAATACCTTGATCAGATTGTTGAAACTCCACAGGTCAATGCCCGCTTCCGGCTCGTCAAACACCGACAAAGGGGTGTTCCGGGCCAGGACGGTGGCGATTTCAATGCGCTTCAGCTCCCCGCCGGACAGGCTGGCGTCCACATCCCGGTTGATATAGTCCCGGGCGCACAAACCAACTTTGGACAGATATTCGCAGGCCCCGGCGGTGGAGAGGCTGCTTCCCGCAGAGAGGGTGATCAGGTCCTTGACCTTGATTCCCTTGAAGCGTACCGGCTGTTGGAATGCGAAACTGATACCGCTTCCGGCTCTCTGGGTGATGGAAAATTCCGTGATATCCTGTCCGTTAAAAAGGATACGGCCGCCGGTGGGCTTTTCAATGCCCATGATCAGTTTGGCCAGGGTAGACTTGCCTCCGCCGTTTGGCCCGGTGATCACGATGAAGCGGTGATCGCCGATGGTGAGATTCAGGTTTTTGATAATCTCTTTCTGAGAGGCGGACGCGTCCGCCACCTGGAAGGAGAGGTTCTCTAATTGCAGCATATATACCTCCATGTTTTAGTTCCGCATATTCTCAGACTCTTTATTTTTAAGGTTTGCCGGGGGGCAGCCCGGCTCTGAAATGCCTTTACCATTATAGCACATTCCTCAAAAAATAACAGAGATATTCCTGTTTATTCTAGTTTTTTTTATAAAAGTGTGATATAATGCAAAAGTACTATTTATAAACCAGATAGCATAACCGTGCATTCCAAAACGGTATTATCCTACATAAGATAACGTATTTGCGCAGGCCGCAGAGAAATGGATTTTATGAAAGAAGGGGAAAGGTTGAATAAAAATGCGTATTCAACTATTGATTTAAGTGCGCGCAGCAGCGCGCGGAGGAGTATAAAAATGAAAGTATCAGAAAAGGCGTACATCAATAAGGCGGCAATTTTATGCCACACCATCATCGACACAGCGCTGGCCCTGGCCTATATGCTGGAATTGTTCAAGGGTACCAGGACTGTGGGCTATATATGTGTCTTTACGGCATTGTGTATTCTGCCGGTGGTGATGGAGTGGCTGCTGTACAGGAAGAACCCGGACAGCGGTCTCATTATGCATCTGATCGGCGTGTTCTATGGCATATTATATGTATTTACCATTTTCACGGCCAACAGCGTCACCAACTTCGTGTACGCGGTTCCCATGTTCGTGGTTCTGCTCCTGTATTCTGATGTGCGTTTCAGTGTTCTGTACTGTGGGACGCTCTGTCTGATGAACATATTAGATGTGGTATATAAGGCGCTTACGGTGGGATATGCCCCTGACCAGATCGCGGATGTGGAGATCCGCACCACCAGCATTATCCTGATCGCTTTGTTCTGTGTTATGACCACTGTATATTTAAACAGACTGAACAAGGGCAAGCTGGCCAATCTGAACGCGGAAAAGGATAAGTCCACCCAGATGCTCAACAGTACCCTGCAGCTGGCAGGGCGGATCAGCCAGGGGATTGAGCATGTGACGGAGAAGATGGAGAAGCTTGACCAGTCGGTATTACATATCCGGGGTTCCATGAAGGAAGTAACCCAGGGCAGCATGGAGACGGCGGATTCCGTACAGCAGCAGATGGTCCGCACCGAGGAGATACAGCATCATATCGCCAGGGTAAAGGAGAATGCTGAGACCATAGACCGGGGGGTGGACGATGCGGCGGGGATGATTCGGAACGGGCAGAAAAATATAGACGCCATGACAGAACAGGTGCAAAAGTCCATAGCGGCCAATGACACTGTGCTCAGCAGGATGGAGGATTTGAGCGTACAGACGGAGAAGATGAACACCATCATTGAGATGATCACCGGCATCACCAATCAGACCAGCCTGCTGTCTCTGAACGCCAGCATCGAGGCCGCCAGAGCAGGAGAGGCGGGAAGGGGCTTCGCGGTGGTGGCGGGGGAGATTTCCTCTCTGGCCAACCAGACCAAGTCCGCCACCGTCAGTATCACGGAACTGATTCGGGATATCAATGCGGAACTCAAGGAAGTGTCTGAGGCCATCGACCTGGTGACCGACAGCAACAAGTCTCATGCGGCCACGGCCAGGGAAGTGCGGGGCAGTTTTGAGCAGATCGCGGAGATGACAGGGAGCATCGGTCGACAGACCAGCGCCATGCGGGAGACAGTGGACAGTCTGGAGGCCGCCAATTCCGGCATTGTGGAGAGCATCCAGACCATCTCCGCCATCACGGAGGAGGTGTCGGCCCATTCCAATGAGACTTATGAAGCCTGCGAGAGGAACAGCGGCATGGTAACGGAGGTGACGGGCATCGTGGAGAGCCTGAACGAGGAAACAAAGAAGATAAAGGCAGGTTATTGAGCCGTGATGCATACATAAGCCGGTGCAGGATTGCCGGGAAAGCCTCAAAGGGGGTTTCCCGGCATTTGTTTTGCTGATTCCCGCCAGACAAAAATAGCAGAAAAAAAGACAAAATTGACATATCATTTTTACGGAAAATGTGTTATAACAATGAAAGAATTGCACTTTCCTTTAAAGGGAATGATTTAGGAGGTTGAAAATGAAACTGTCAGAGAAGGCTTATATCAACCGAATGGCTGTGGTGTGCCATACAATAATTGATGCGGTGCTTGCCCTGGCCTACCTGGTGGAATTGCTCAAGGGCGCCAGGACGGTGGGGTACATATGCATATTTGCGGCCATATGCCTTGTGCCCGTGATCGTGGAATGGGTGCTGTACAAAAGGAATCCGAACAGCGGTCTCATTATGCATATCATAGCCGTGTGTTATGGCATCCTGTATATATTTGCAATTTTTACGGCCAACAGCATTACCAATTTCGTATATGCGATCCCCATGTTCGTGGTACTGCTCCTGTACTCGGACGTGCGTTATACGGCCCTGTTCGGCGGAACTCTCTGCCTGTTTAATATTTTGGATATTGTATATGTGGCCATGACGGTGGGTTATGCGCCCGAACAGATTGCGGATGTGGAGATTCGGGTGGCCAGCATTACGCTGATTGCCGTTTTCTGCGTTATGACCACCATGTGTCTGAACAAACTTAACAAGCAGAAACTGGCTAATCTGAACGCGGAGAAGGATAAGTCCACCCAAATGCTCAGCGACACCTTGGAGTTGGCAGGGCAGATCAGCCAGGGAATCGGGCAGGTGACGGAGAAAATGGAGAAGCTGGACCAGTCGGTTATCCATATCAAGGACTCCATGAAGGAAGTGACTCAGGGCAGCACGGAGACGGCGGATTCCGTACAGCAGCAGATGGCCCGCACCGGGGAGATTCAAAAGCATATCGCTCGGGTAAAGGAGAATGCGGAGACCATAGACCGGGGGGTGGACGATGCGGCGGAGATGATCCGGGAGGGTCGGAAAGATATAGACGCCATGGCGGATCAGGTACAAAAGTCCATAGGGGCCAATGATACCGTGCTCAGCAGGATGGAGGATCTGAACGCGCAGACGGAGAAGATGAACACCATCATTGAGATGATCACCGGCATCACCAACCAGACCAGCCTGCTGTCCCTGAATGCCAGCATCGAGGCAGCCAGAGCGGGAGACGCGGGAAAAGGATTTGCGGTGGTGGCAGGGGAGATTTCTTCCCTGGCCAACCAGACCAAGTCTGCCACCGTCAGCATCACGGAATTGATTCATAACATTAATGCGGAGTTGAAAGAGGTGTCCGCAGCCGTTGACCTGGTGACGGACAGCAATAAATCCCATGCCGTCACAGCCAGCAGGGTGCTGGGCAGTTTTGAAAGGATTGCCGGGAGGACAAAGGAAATCAGTATGCAGACCAGCGCCATGAGGGAGACAGTGGAAAGCCTGGATACCTCCAATGCCGGCATTGTAGAGAGCATTCAGACCATCTCTGCTATCACGGAGGAAGTGTCGGCCCATTCCAACGAGACCTATGAGGCCTGCGAGCGAAACAGCGAAATGGTTTCTGAAGTAACCGCCATAGTGGAGAATTTGAACGAAGAAACGAAAAAAATTAGAAAAAACTATTGACATTTGCGGTAAAACTTAGTAGAATAATCAATGTTGCAGGGAGAACCTGCAGCGAATGTGCGTTTAGCTCAGCTGGATAGAGCGTTTGGCTACGGACCAAAAGGTCGGGGGTTCGAATCCTCTAACGCACGTTGCGGAAAAGGCGGGAAAGTCTCGTAAGACAGACGTTCCTGCCTTTTTTGTATGGTGCATTCCGAATGGGGAGTTTGGGGTAATCGGTGAGCCGTTTGGAGAAATGAGAAGGTTTGAAAAGGATATGCGAGGTATGATAAGATGGAAGATTCCCAATCCAGGAGATATTGCCGGAAATGCCTGACAAGGGAAATGGCAGGTCAGGAGGAATATTTTAAAAATCTGCAGGAATATATAGCCAATATTGAACCGGAATTGAAAGCGCCGGAAGCGGTCTACGAGGAACGGCTTGCGGTATGCAAGGACTGTGACTTGCTGCTGGAAGGCATGTGCCGTGTCTGCGGCTGTTATGTGGAACTGAGGGCCGCCATGAACAAAAACGCCTGCCCAAGGCATCGCTGGGAGAGCATGGCCCCGGAAGATATTGGATAAATTTTAATAAGACCTCCGCAGCAACGGTTTTTTCGCCGTTGCTGCGGAGGGCATTTTGTGGATTTCCGGATCAAATGTGTTTCAGAAAGTTCTCATATTCCTTAGCCAAATAGGCAAAACTGCCGCCAATTTCCAATGTGGAAATTTCCCTGTTTAATGCTTGAAGGAATTTTGCAATAGCTTCCCGGTATTCTGCAACATTCCGGGTTTTTACCAAATTTGTGTCGGCTGTAACGGCAGTCTGAGCAAGAGCACGGAATGCTTCCCGATTGATGCGTTCCGATTCGAGCGCGAATTGTGACGATACGATTCTGCTTTGAAAAAGGATGTCATCAATATGCTTTTCGGTAAGAGCCTGCTTACATTGCGGGCCGTTTCGTTTTGTTAATTCCGTTAGGCGCCCATATTCGCTGCACAGAGTTTCACATTGCCGGTAAGTGGTTTGCAAAACCTCCGTAAATTGCGCTATCTTTTCGGCGGCAGCCAGGCATTCGGCGGGATTGCCTGCTCTGGCGGCTTCAACGGAAGCGTTGAAACCATGGATGTTCATACTGTACACAATGTTGGCTAATTGAGAAAGGGCAGTTGATAAATTCTGGAGAGCATTATCCTGGAGAATATTGAAATCCTCGGTCACATTTTTTAACACGTCCATGCATGCGCTTACCTCTTTGGCAATATGAAAGAATGCTCTGCCGCGGTGGTTCAACGATTTGGCGGCGGCATGTGCCGAGGCCGCAGTGTTCTCGCCGATCTCAATGGCTTTATTCACCTCTCTGATACAGGTTTCCATGCAATTTGCAGCTTCCTGCTTAATGTCCTCATTAAGCAGTCCAACCGCTTCGTTCATTAAGGCAATCATGTGTTCCTTATTGCCCGCAAATTGACTGCATAACTTGGCATAGTCTGCATCAATCGCCTCAAATTGGTCTTTGGGCGGGGAAATGCGCCCCATTTCAATGCCGCAAAAGAAGCGCAGCAGATGCATCTGGAAAACCCCGTCGTCAATGCAGCGGATCAAGGCATATATCCTGTCAAACATTTCAAAAGAGGACCTACCCCCTGCTGTCAAGTTCCTTACAGTCTCATTCCTAAGCTGTCCCATGCGCTGAGCAAGGTGACTCAACCCATTAGCGACAATGGTCGCTGCCGCGCCTTTCTCACCTGCTGACTCTGCCGTTTTATTGGTGAGAGAAACCAGCTTTTCCGCTTCCTCGATGAAATTGCTTAGTATTGCGGAAGTTTTTTCCGCATTTTGTCCAATCCTGTTTAATAGTTCGTTCGATAACATTACGTCTGCCTCCGTTTCGTTTGGATTACTATATTTACGGTATTCGGAGGGGGTTACGCCGAAGTACGCCTTAAACGCCCGGGTGAATCCTTCGTGAGAACCATAGCCATATTTAAGGGCAATATCTAAAATTCCGATATTTCCTGCCTGCACATCACGACAGGCAAGCTGTAACCGGCGGTTTTTTACATATTCCATCACAGGTTCGCCAACAATGGCACGAAACAGCCGTTGGTAATGCGTTTTCGAGAAAAATGCCTGCTGTGCCAATTCAGCTAGATCTATGGCTTCGGTCAAACGGCTTTCAATAAAGTCGATGGAGCCATTGATTGCGTTAGACTTGCTCAAATGCGTCCCCCCCTTCTGAATATCATTTTAGTACAAAACGGATTTTTTTTCTTGACCGGAAATACCATAAACACAAACGGACTTTAGATTATAATTCTACTCCTAAGACAGGGTATACACAACTGCTTTGTTTGCGATAAAAAGCATAACCAGGAAAATAGGAGTTGATACCCGGTACTGGCTCATATTTTGGTAACAAAAATGCATGAGGCGGAAGGCGGGATTGAAATATGTTACGCTATACCACAAAGAAACAACCAGAAAAGGAGATCGATTTATGGACTATAGCAGAAAGATATCTGAACGTTTGTGGAATATGCCGGATAAGGGCGAATTGGAAAGTCACCGTGAAGAAACTTTTACGGATGACATGCTTTTTAGACAATAATGAGCAGCATGCGGAAATGTATGGGAAAAATAAAGAAGCACGAAACCATAGAAAACAGCAGTTTTGGAGATCGGATCGAAATCACCATAAAGAACCCATATCAACTGAGTATCCGCTGGGAAAAACAGATTGCCATGGTGTTAGGATTATCTCGAAGTCAGGTTAAAAGTCTGCTGGAGAAGGGGGAGATAGAATTTCAGTAATATTTCCGGGGCGAAAGGTTTCGGGACTGAGGGCTTCTCAAGCGCCCCTTTTTTTGCTATACTGGCTTTATAGCAAGAGCGGCGCCGGCAGAGAACCGGCGAAATTGCGACAGGAGGATATGGGTATGGCGATCATGGTTAATCAGGTGGGGTATGAAGCGGATGCCCCCGGCAAAAAAGCGGTAGTGTCCCGGCCGGGCAGCTATGTACTGAAAAATACGGCGGGAGAGACGGCCTGGCAGGGAGAGACGGGGACTGCGGTCCAGGACCCTCTGTGCGGGGAGACATTATATCCGCTGGACTTCGGCAGTGTGCGGGCTGCCGGAAAATATTATCTGGAGGACGGACAGGGAGAGCACAGCGACACTTTTGAAATCGGAAAGGATGTGTATGCCGGAGTACATAATGCCATGGTCAAAGCCCTTTACTTTCAGCGCTGCGGCTGTGCGTTGGAGGAAAAATACGCAGGTCCCTACATTCATGCGGCCTGCCATATGGCGGACAGCCGGATCTACGGGGAGGAGGGGCAGACTCTGGAAGCCCGGGGCGGCTGGCACGATGCCGGAGATTATGGGCGTTATATCACTCCCGGGGCGGTGACCGTAGGCCATCTGCTGTATGCTTACAAAATGTATCCCGGAGCCTTTGAAGAAGAACTGAACATTCCCGAGAGCGGCAACGGTGCGGCGGATGTGTTAAACGAATGTCGGTATGAGTTGGAATGGATGCTGAAAATGCAGCGGGAAGACGGCGGCGTGTATCATAAACTGACGGCGTGGAGCCATGCGCCTTTTGTCATGCCGGAGGAAGATAAGGATCCCTTCTACGCCTATTCGGTCTCTTCCCTGGCTGTGGCGGATTTCTGTGCCTGTATGGCGCTGGCTTCGGGGGTGTATCACAGCGTGGACCAGGCTTTTGCGGACCGCATGGAAGGAGCGGCGAGGCTGTCCTGGCATTGGCTTGAAAAGAATCCGGAGCCGCTTTTATTTACCAACCCGGAGGGCAGCAACACCGGGGAATACGGAGACAGGGCGGATGCGGACGAACGTCTGTGGGCGGCGGCGGAGATGATGCTGCTGGCGGCCCGCAAAGGGGAAAATGTGGAGACATACAGAGACGTGCTGCGCAAGATTCTGGACACCGGCCTTGGAGTGACGGATTTCGGCTGGACGGATGTGGCCGGCTTTGCTGCTCTGGCGGTATTGACAGATTCCGAAAAAACCGCAGGAGAAGAAATCCTGGGAGTATTCCGGGAGGCCGTACTGGCAGAGGCAGACCGGCTGGTATGTCTGAGTACCCGGAATGCGTTCGGCATGGCCATGGAGGCGAAAGATTTCTGCTGGGGCAGCAATATGGTAGTGACCAACAGAGGGATTCTGCTGGCTCTGGCCTGCGAAATACCGGGAGAGCAGGCGGCTTCCTCCAGGGCTCGTTACCGGGAGGTAATCCAGGCCCAGACCGATTATCTGCTGGGCAAAAACATCACGGGATACAGTTTTGTCACAGGATTTGGGGAACATGCTTATCGGTATCCCCATCTGCGCACCACGGCGGCGGACGGCATAGACGCTCCCATGGCGGGATGGGTATCCGGCGGCCCCAACGGAAGGCCCGGAGATGAACTGGCCATACGGATGATCCCGGCAGGCACGCCCCCCATGAAATGCTATCTGGACAGGGAGGAGTGCTATTCCCTGAACGAGATGACCATCTACTGGAATTCTTCGGCGGTGTTCGTCACAGCATTCCTGCGCAGCAGGAAGCCGGAGGGAGGAAGGGAATCATGAATTCATTTCGGTATCGGGTGGTGAGCATAGACGGGGACTATGCCCGGCTGAAACGCATTGACCAGGAATCCGATGACCTCAAACTGGTGGCCCGGGCGCTGCTGCCGCCGGAGATCACGGAGGGGACGGAACTTCTCTATGAATGGATGCAGTACAGCATCTTAGCGTAAACAGGGGAAAATGCGGAACTAAAACAGCATGTTGCGGAACTTATTATACGAGGAGGAGAGCGATGAGCGAACAAAGAGTGTATCACAACCCGGTGCAGAGGGGCTTTTTCCCGGATCCGTCCGTGATCCGGGTAGGGGATGACTTTTATATGGTAAACTCCAGCTTTCAGTATTTCCCGGCCATTCCCATATCCCATTCCAGGGATATGGTGCACTGGCATATCGTGGGCCATGCCATCAGCAACCCGGAGTGGCTGGACATCAGCGATATCAGGGATTCCCACGGGATCTGGGCGCCGGATATCTCCTATGTGGAGGGCAGGTTCTATATCTTTGCCACGCTGCGGCTCAATGCGGATGGCAAGCGGGACAACAATGTGATGCGCAGGCAGCTGGTGATGGTGTCCGACCGGCCAGAAGGGCCCTACAGCAAGCCCGTCTGCCTGGAAGTGGACAATATTGACCCCTCCCATTTTGTGGAGGAGGACGGCAGCCGGTACATGATCATTGCCAAGGCGGCGCAGGCCGTGCCCCTGAGCGGGGACAGTCTGCAGGTGGCCGGGGAGATGAGGACGGCCTGGGACGGCACGGGGGAGCGCTGCTCCGAAGGGCCTCATCTGCTGAAAAAGGACGGCTACTATTATGCCATGGTGGCGGAGGGGGGCACAGGCTATGGGCATGGCATCAATATGGCCCGCAGCAAAAATATGTACGGCCCCTATGAGAATTCTCCCCACAACCCGGTGATGCGGCAGACGGATCCCCAGGCCCCCATCCAGCGCTGCGGCCACGGCAAGCTGGTGCAGGATCAGAACGGACAATGGTGGTGTTACTATCTCTGCGGCAGGCCCAATCAGGGACATTATACCACAGTGGGAAGGGAGTCTGCGCTGGACCCGGTGCAGTGGACCGAAGACGGCTGGCTGACCATCAACGGGGGCAGGGGCCCCAGCCTGGAGCAGACGGCCCCGGATCTGCCGGAGTGCGTATTTGAGAGAAATCTGTTTGACGACTTCAATGAAGCCAGGCTGAATCTGGAGTGGGAGTTTGTACGAAACCCGGACAATGGCTCCTGGTCTCTGACGGAGCGGCCGGGATATTTCCGTATCTGGACCAGAGACGGACAGCTTAATGAGATTCGTTCCAAGAACACTCTGCTCCGCCGGGAACAGGAATTGTCTTACAGGGCGGAGACCCGGCTGGAATATTACCCGGATCATGACGGGGAACAGGCGGGCCTGACCTGCTATTACAGTACGGCCACCTATGTTCGCTGCGCTCTGTGCTATGAAGGGGGGCGTAAGATCCAACTGGTGATCAATCGGAATCACGGCGAAGAACTGATGGCAGAGATTCCGGAGGTGAAAGAGGCCCCGGTCTATCTGAAAGTGGTGGTGGAAAAGCTGACCCGCAGTTTTTACTACAGCTATGACGGACAGGACTGGCAGAGCGTGGGGGTATTGGAAAACTGCATCTATCTCTGCGATGAAGGCGTCCCCGATGATCCCAAGCGCCACACCGGCACTCTGGTGGGTATCTATGCCAACAACGGCGGCTGTGCCTGCCGCAAGAGCGCGGATTTTGATTACTTTAAATATGAAGATTAAAAGAGATGCATTTGTATGCGAAAAGGAGCCGGCGTGATTCACATCGGCTCCTTTTATATGCCTATTTCTTATTGTTGGCCCTTTTACGCAGGGTGGGATCCAGGATTTTCTTGCGGATCCGCAGAGTGGAAGGGGTGATCTCCAGCAGTTCGTCGGTGTCGATGAAGTCCAGGGCCTGCTCCAGGCTCATGACCTTGGGAGGTGTGAGCCGCAGGGCTTCGTCCGCGCTGGAAGAGCGGGTGTTGGTAAGCTGCTTTTTCTTGCAAACATTGATCTCGATATCCTCGCTCTTGCCGGTCTGGCCTACCACCATGCCGCTGTATACCTTTTCGCCGGGGCCGATAAACAGGATGCCTCTCTCTTGGGCGTTGTACAGCCCGTAGGTGATGGATTCTCCGGCCTCGAAAGCGATCAGGGAACCCTGCTTTCTGTAGGCGATATCCCCTTTATAGGGGCCGTAGCCGTCAAACACGGTGTTAAGGATGCCATTGCCCTTGGTGTCGGTCATGAATTCACCCCGGTAGCCGATGAGGCCTCTGGAGGGGATGGAGAACTCCAGCCGGGTGTAAGTACCGCCGGTGATGGAGCCCATGTTCCGCAGTTCGCCCTTTCGCTGGCCCAGTTTCTCGATGACGGCTCCGGCATACTCGTTGGGCACATCAATGTAAGCCAGTTCCATGGGCTCCAGCCTGTGTCCGGCCTCATCCGTCCGAAACAGCACTTCCGCCTTGCTCACGGCGAATTCAAATCCTTCCCGGCGCATGTTCTCGATGAGTACGGACAGATGCAGTTCGCCCCGGCCGGATACCTTGAACGCATCCGTGGATTCCGTTTCCTCCACCCGCAGGGAAACATCCGTGTTCAACTCCCGAAACAGCCTGTCCCGGATATGGCGGCTGGTGACAAACTTGCCCTCCAGGCCTGCCAGCGGGGAGTCGTTGACCATGAAATGCATGGCGATGGTGGGTTCGCTGATCTTCTGAAAAGGGATGGGCGCTATGGCATCGGGAGAGCAGAGGGTGTCCCCGATGTGGATGTCGGCGATGCCGGAAATGGCCACGATGGAGCCGATGCCGGCTTCCTTTACCTCCACCTTGTTCAGTCCGTCAAACTCATAGAGTTTGCTGACTTTTACCTTGCTCTGCTTGTCCGGTTCATGGTGATTGACGATCACCACCTCCTGATTTACCCGGATGACACCGTTGTCCACCTTGCCTACGCCGATGCGCCCCACATATTCGTTGTAGTCGATGGTGCTGATCAGCGCCTGGGTCCCGGCTTCGGGATCTCCCTCCGGAGCGGGGATATAGTCCAGTATGGTTTCAAACAGGGGCGTCATATCCGTGCCCGGCTGGTCTGCCTCCAGGGAGGCGATGCCGGACTTGGCGGAGGCAAACACGAAGGGGCAGTCCAGTTGGGCGTCATCGGCGTCCAGCTCCAGAAACAACTCCAATACCTCGTCGATCACCTCGTTTGGCCGCGCCTCGGGACGGTCAATCTTGTTGATGCAGACAATGACGGGCAGCTTTAACTCCAGGGCTTTGCGCAGCACGAACTTGGTCTGGGGCATGGCTCCCTCGAAGGCATCCACCACCAGAATAACCCCGTTCACCATCTTCAGCACCCGCTCCACCTCGCCGCCGAAGTCCGCATGGCCCGGTGTGTCGATGATGTTGATTTTGGTGTCTTTATAGGTGACGGCGGTATTCTTGGACAGAATGGTGATGCCCCTTTCCCGCTCGATGTCGTTGGAGTCCATAACCCTCTCGGCCACTTCCTGATTGGCCCGGAAAACGCCGCTTTGTTTCAGCAGTTCGTCCACCAAAGTGGTCTTGCCGTGATCCACGTGGGCGATGATGGCCACATTCCGTATATCTTCTCTTTTTTGCTTCATAAAATTCCTCTCCGATGCCGGTTTTGCAGTCCTTTTCCGGCGCCTGTTTTATCTTTAATATTCCTCAAACTGTTACAGTATATCACTAATTTATTAGAGGCGCAATAAAAGAATATTGAAATTTTAGTCGAAATTTTTTGTTGAAAAGTACTTCTCAAATGTGGAAAAATGCGGTATAAATATATTACATTATAGGCGTAACTGTGCCGGAAAAATTTCTTAATGTGTAAGAAGGGAGAACACAAAATGACAGATAAGGTAATCGAAAACAACCAGGTCACCGTGATGGGGGAAATCATCAGTGATTTTGCCTACAGCCATGAGATCTTTGGGGAAGGATTCTACATGGTGGACGTGAAGGTACAGAGGCTCAGCGAGAGTTTTGACGTTATTCCGTTGATGGTCTCGGAGAGACTGATTGACGTGAACGCGGATTATAAGGGGAAAAATATCTGCGTGAACGGCCAGTTCCGCTCCTACAACCGTCATGAGGAGCGCAAGAACCGTCTGGTTTTGTCTGTTTTCGCCAGGGAGATCGATTTTGTGGAGGAGATCGAGGAGAGTTCCAAGACCAATCAGATCTATCTGGATGGCTATATTTGTAAGGAACCCATTTACCGCAAGACGCCGCTGGGAAGGGAGATTGCCGATGTGCTGCTGGCGGTAAACCGCCCTTACGGTAAGTCGGACTACATTCCCTGTATCTGCTGGGGAAGGAATGCCCGCTATGCCAGCAGTTTTCATGTGGGGGAGCGCTGTGCCATCTGGGGCCGGATTCAGAGCCGGGAGTACATGAAGAAGCTGGACGAGGAGCATGCGGAAAAGAGGGTTGCCTTTGAGGTGTCCGTGAGCAAGATGGAACTTGTGGAGACGGAGGAGGAACAGCAACAGCCTCTGTAGGACGGCTTATTTTCAGCTTTTATTGGACAATGCCGCAGACCGGTCTGCGGGCTGCAGGGGGAAGAACATGGACTGAGGAAGCATCTACATATATACGGGTGATGGCAGGGGCAAATCCGCTGCCGCCTCTTCCATTTTGACAAAAATAAGCCAATTTTCATTGACAAAAACATAGGGCAATGCTATGATATTGAAAATAAGATAGAGGTTGCGTATTTTAAGAGTACTCCCCCGGATGTGGCAGGCACAGGGGAAGGGGAAGGAAAGGGACATACGCCGAAAGGACTGGCCTGCTGCGGGCTGGAGCCTTGGGTGTGCAGTGAATAACTGCATGACTGTCATCTGAGTATCTGGATGGGGCGCTATCGTATAATATCAGGAAGCATTTCGTGATATGGTTCGTCGGCGCATGGGTGTCGGCTTTTTTTTGCGGAAATAAGCCGGCGGGCAGGCGTGGTGCTGCTGAGGCAGCGGAATGGAGGAAAGAGTATGGCAATATTCACTGGAGCGGGAGTGGCGATTGTGACCCCCATGCATGGGGACGGAAGCGTGAATTACGAGAAATTTACGGAACTGGTGGAGTTCCAGATCAGAGAGGGCACGGATGCCATCATCGTCTGCGGGACTACGGGAGAGGCATCCACCATGAGCCATGAGGAACATCTGGATGTGATCCGGCACTGCGTGGAGGTGGTAAAGGGCAGGATTCCCGTGATCGCAGGTACCGGTTCCAACTGCACGGATACCGCCGTCTATCTGTCCCAGGAGGCGGAAAAGTACGGCGTGGATGGCCTTCTGTTGGTATCCCCTTACTACAACAAAGCCACCCAGAACGGCCTGTACACCCATTTCAAGAAGGTGGCGGACTCTGTGAAAACTCCCATCCTGCTGTACAATGTGCCCAGCCGCACAGGCGGCAATATTCTGCCCCAGACAATTGTGCGCCTGTGCCGGGACTGTGAGAATATCGTGGGGGTGAAGGAAGCCAGCGGCAATATCTCGCAGATTGGTCAGCTTGCCGCTCTTGCCGGGGGCAGCGTGGACATATATTCCGGCAATGATGACCATATTGTGCCCGTTTTGTCTCTGGGCGGCAAGGGCGTGATCTCTGTATTATCCAATGTAGCCCCCCGCCAGACCCACGAGATCTGTGCGAAGTTTTTTGCCGGGGATGTGGAGGGAAGCTGCCGGATGCAGTTGGAGGCCATGGAACTGTGCAGCGCGCTGTTCTGTGAGGTGAATCCCATTCCGGTCAAGAAGGCGCTCAATCTGATGGGCCTGGGCGCAGGTTCCCTGCGGCTTCCCCTGACGGATATGGAGGAGGAAAACGCGGCCAGGCTGGAGAAGGCCATGCGGGCATATGGCATCCTGGACTGACAGGATCCGGGGAACGGGAAATTTAGATTGACGCGGTATGCGGGAATGGGGAAAAGGAAACGAAAATGATTCGATTAATTATGCATGGATGTAACGGCAAGATGGGCCAGGTGATCAGCAACATCGTGGCACAGGACCCGGAGGCGGAACTGGTGGCAGGCATTGATATGCGGGACGACGGACATAATCCCTATCCGGTATTCACGGATATAAGCGCCTGTGATGTGGAGGCGGACGCGCTGATCGACTTTTCGGCGGCCCCGGCGGTGGACCGGCTGCTGGACTACTGCGAAGCCCGCAGGCTCCCCTGCGTATTGTGTACCACAGGCCTCAGCCCTCGGCAGCTCGCAAGGGTGGAGGAGATCTCCCGGGAGGTGGCGGTACTCAAGTCCGCCAACATGTCCCTGGGTATCAATCTGCTTCTGAAGCTGCTGAAAGAGGCGGCCGGGGTGCTGGTTCCCGCGGGATTTGATGTGGAGATCGTGGAGAAACATCACAACCAGAAGGTGGACGCCCCCAGCGGAACGGCGCTGGCCCTGGCGGATTCCATCAATGAGGAGTTGGGTAATACCGGCGAATATATTTACGACAGAAGCGGGAGAAGGGAAAAGCGGAATAAAAAGGAGATCGGTATCAGTGCCGTCCGGGGCGGGACCATTGTGGGAGAGCATGACGTGATCTTTGCCGGGGAGGACGAGGTGATTACCTTTTCCCACAGCGCTTATTCCAAGGCAGTGTTTGCCAAGGGCGCGGTGCAGGCAGGCAAATTCCTTGCAGGGAAGCCTGCGGGCCTGTACGATATGAGCCATGTGATCGACGGACAGATCTGATGTTCAAAAGAGCCACAGGAGAAATATACCTGTGGCCTTTTGATGCTTAAAGATCAGTGTGCGCCGGTGCCGGTTCCGGTACCGCTTCCGGTAGTGCCCGTGACGGTGCCGGCATTGTTTCCGGTTGAGCCGTTGCCGTTGGTATTCCCGTTGCCCAGAGCAGGGTCGGACGTATCCCCTGTGTTGTCTCCGGTCATGTCATCGATGAGGTCATTTACCCCGCCTGTCACATCGTCGACGATGCCGCCTACGGTATTGCCCGCATCGTCTGCCACGTCATCTATGGCGCCGCCCACTCCGTTGCCGTCATCGCCTACGGTAGAGCCGTCCGTAGAGCCGTCTGCGGCACTGTCGTTGCTGCCGGCGTTGATGTCATCGCTGCCGCCCATGGCGGAATCCGTGGTGGAATTGCTGTTGTTATCGCCGGCTACAGACCCGGAAGTATTGCCGTTGTTACCGGCCACGGTTCCGGAATTGCCATTGTTGGCTGTGGAACCGGTATTGCTCTCGCCGGTGGTCTGGTTTCCGGCCATGTCGCTGGGATCGTTATTGTTATCCTTGTTTCTGGTACATGCTGCCGCCGTACACATAAAGGCCGCCAGCAGACCGATTAAGATAAGTTTTTTACCATTAACTCGCACTTTCATCATAACTCCTCCTGAATGATTGTTTTTGGCTCTGCATATATTATGTGTATCTGCAAATGATTTATACAGCAAATCCAAAAACAGGAATTTTGATGTGCCTCGTTTTTAGACAATTCGCTGCAATCCAAACATTGCCTGTCCCTCATACTGACGACGGTAATCAAAATACATATCATACCACTGTTTTATCCAGTTTTTCAGGTCCTGATTGTGAATATCCTGCTTCAAACGCAGCAAATCCCTCTTTCCGTTCCAGTTCAAAACATATTTTTCCCACATACCATTAGTATCACTGGCCATGGATGTAATCTGAAATCCATTTTCGTTAAAGACATGATTTAGTTCAGATAATGATAGCAGCTCTGCATCAAATTCCGCAAGTTCTTTTGGTGGGGTTTCATTTTTGGAAAACAATTTTTGATAAGCAAGCAGACCACCTGGTTTAAGGAATTTGTTTCCAAGACACAAGGTCTCTGAAATGCTGTCTATTGTCTCACTACAAATGACCACATCGTATTTTTCGCTGTCCCGATATAATTTGACATCTTCGCAATGTAAAGTCACTTTTTCGATTCCGTATTTCACCAGCCGTTCCCTTCCAATAGAAAGAAATTCCTGGCAGATATCAACGCCTGCTCCGGTAATTCCAAAGGTTTCGCTCCATACCTTGAGCAAAGTACCATAACCGCAGCATAAATCAAGTACTTTACAGTTCTTGTCCAGTCCAATTTCATAACCAAAGCGAATCAGTTCTTCCACTGGCACCATACTAATCAAATGTGCATTATCTTCCATCATATAAAGGTAATTTTTGTAATTATTCATTGTTGACCTCCCTTGCTACCAAAATAATGATAAAATGGTTATAGAGGAATTATAATTGACCGGCGATAGAACTTACAAGCAACTAAATGATTATGTAAAAACATTTAGAAATTAAAGATTTTATCAAATAAAAAGCAAATTCCTCAAAATCGTTGCGCAGCAAATCCAGGACTGTGTTATACTGAAACCGCTTCGAAGCAATAGGGACGGGAGGTGAACGGCGAACCATATGAACCACTACATTCTAATCTGGTCTGTGTGTACCTTTGTGGAAAGCCATGTACAGGAGGAAATTCCTATGGAAGAGTTTGTGCGTCAGACTGGTTTTTCCCTGGCGCATATTAGAGATGTATTTCGAAAGTGTACCGGAAAGTCACTGTCCCGGTATGTGCAGGAACGCAGGATTGCCAATGCCGCCCAAGAACTTCTGGAAACGGACAGAACAATTCTTGACATTGCCGTGCATTACGGATTTTCCGGCAGAACCGTATTCTCCCGGGCTTTCCGACGGCATACCGATTATACACCCTCCCAGTTTCGCGCCGAGGCCCCTGTGCTTGCCCGGGTTCGACTTTGTGCGGGGGTATACGGCGCAGCGCTTCCGAGGAGATGGGAAGATGGCAATGACAATTGCACGGCATAGACAGGCATATTGAAAAAAGAAAGTTGAGGAAATTAAATGGATAAACAGAACAATGCAATTTTATACGGCGTACCCAAAGTAGCCTATGGTCAGGACGGATGTACTCCTTTTCCCATGTGCATCCAATCCTGCGCAAAGTATCTGGGGCTGCGCGTTGACTATACCCGGGCTATGGCCGAGAGTGGTGCCGCTTTCCGGCTTGCCTGGAACACCACCTGTTGGGATGGCGGCAATGTGGATGCTATCTTCACTTTTGATGATCCGCTAAAAGTATTTCGTTGCGGTATGCGTGCCATGGAGCGGGAGTTTAAGTTCCTTCGCCGCATGCCGGAGACGAAAAAAGAGGATTACATGGACTTCATCTGCAGGGAGATCGACGCAGGATACCCGGTCATCGCCCTTGGCATCATAGGCCCGCCGGAAGCCTGTGTTATAACCGGCTACCAGGACAGCGGCAAAGTGTTGATGGGCTGGAATGTGTTCCAGGAATATCCGGAATACCAGGCAAGGGTTCAGTTCGAGAAAAACGGCTATTTTCTCACCGGGGACTGGTGGGAGAATCCCGATACAACCGCCCTGATCGCCACTGGCACGGAAAGCATTCCCCCTTTCACTTTCACAGAAGCGCTCCAGAACATGGTGGAGGCCCTGGAAGGCCGTATGTGTGGAAACTATGCCAAAGGCATCCTGGCCTATGATGCCTGGAAGAACGCCCTGTTGTGCGACCGGGACTTTCCGGCCGATGCTGTCCTCCCCCTGCAGGTGGAACGCATGATGTGTCAGGGTGATGCCATGGACTGCCTCTCCGACGGGCGCAGCCACGGGGCAAAGTACCTGCGCAGACTGGCAGAGCAGCACCCTGCAATGGCCCCTGGCCTGAATGCCGCCGCAGGGGAACTGGATGGGATATTGACAATCATCTGGAAAGAAATGGTTCCCGTCCTGGGCGGCTGCGAGCGGGGCGAGGCTCAGATGCGCCAACTGGCCAAGGCAGAGAACCGCCGCCTGCTCGCCGGACAGATTGAGCGGATGAAGGCTCACGATGAACGGGCGTATAACTATATCCGCGAATTATTGGATGGTAATAGCTAGCCCTTCTTCCATCGTAACAGGGCAACAAGTCATATGACGACCTGTTGCCCGTTATAGTATTATCTTTTGAATTTTGATAATATTTTGTAGATTCCCTGTGCTGAAATGTGATATTGCTCTGCCAGATAGCTGACAGTGGATCCACTTTGGTATTTACGGAATATTTCTTCATTCCTTAAAGCCAATGTTTGACGGGTGTTCGTATTATCTCCCCAGTTTTTTCGTCTTTCAGCAACACGGGGAATATATATACTTACCATCCACATATTTTTGGATCTGCTGTATCAGCTCTGGTGGAAGAATTGAAGTACTTTTCTCATAGTCCATTTACAAACCTCCAAATATATGACATCTGTAAAGGCATAGGCTATATGATGCATCGGCCTATGCCGGGCATCTCACTTCTTCATATCTTTTTGATTTCTGTAACATAAAAAATACCTCCATCATTGTACTTTGTCGCTCCCAACAACAAAAACATTATACCATATCTGTCAATAAAAATCATTAGTACTTGCTGCTTCCCTTGTCGTTACCAGTCGAAGGTTTCCGGTCGAAAACCTGTTCTCCATTGATAAAGACCGTAGTCTGTGATACACTTATCCTGCGTATAAGTAAATCAGGACTTCGGTCTGATTGCCAATAGGGGCAGCCGTTATGGCTGCCTCTTATATCCGGATCACAGGAATGTGTGTTGGAAGGGCATATGCGGAACTATAATAAGAGGAAAATTATGGAATTCAGACCCTGTATTGATATTCACAACGGAAAAGTAAAACAGATCGTAGGCGGAAGCCTGAAAGATCAGGGGGACCAGGCTTTGGAAAATTTTGTCTCCCAACAGGACGCGGCTTTTTACGCCAGGCTCTATCGGAGCGCAGGCATACGGGGCGGGCATATTATCCTGCTCAACGGGGCGGACAGCCCCCACTTTGAGGCTACCCGGCAGCAGGCTTTTGAGGCTCTGGCGGCATACCCCGGCGGGCTGCAGGTGGGCGGCGGCATCCATGGGGGCAACGCCCGGGAATATCTGGATGCGGGCGCTGCCCAGGTCATTGTCACTTCCTATGTGTTCCATGACGGCCGGGTGGACTATGGCCGACTGGAGGAACTGGCGGCGATTGTGGGCAGAGAGCGGCTGGTGCTGGATCTGAGCTGCCGGAAGATAGAGGGAGAGTACCGGATCGTGACCGACCGCTGGCAGAAAGCCACCAGAGAAGTGCTGACGGATCAGTTATTGGACCGGCTGGCGGGCTATTGCTGCGAGTTTCTGGTCCATGGAGTGGATGTGGAGGGCAAGTCCGGCGGCATCGACAGAGGGCTTGCGGCCCTGCTGGGGGAATGGGGCAGGCTGCCGGTGACTTACGCCGGAGGCGTACACAGCTATGAGGATCTGCAGCTTCTGAAAAGGCTGGGGCATGACCGTCTGCATGTGACCGTGGGCAGCGCGCTGGACTTGTTCGGGGGGGACATGGCGTGGGAGCGGGTGCTGGAGATCTGCAAAGAAAAGGGCTGACAAATACTGTCAGCCCCTTGTCTCTAATCCCATAAAACGATATTGCTATTCATAAAACAATTCTTCATTATATTAAGAACAGGTACATCGTGTTACTGATTATGGATGTTATAAGCGTCTCTTATAACTTTGTTACATTCACGGCCTGAGGTCCCTTTTCGCCGTTCACTACCTCAAATTCAACTGCCTGGCCCTCTTCAAGAGACTTGAAGCCTTCCATGTTCAGCCCGGAGTAGTGTACGAATACGTCGTTACCAGACTCATCAGAGATGAAACCATAGCCCTTTTGGTTGTTAAACCACTTTACTGTACCTTTGTTCATTGTTGATACCTCCAAAAAAATGTATGTTGCACTATTACAACGACTAAAGGATAACACAAGAAACAGAAATTGTAAATAGTTTTTATGAGATTTTTACAGAAATTCCTTTATTTCTTTGGTTCACGGCATGAAAATATGTGTCAAATGTTACAAAATTATTAATTTTTGTTGAGAAAATGAATCAGCTATGGTAGAATAGGTCTTGTTCATTGGAGGTGAAAGACTTAAATGAAAACCAAAAAGCATAAACGCAAGACAAACCGTGTGGTGATCGTCGCCTCGGATGCGGTGGATGCGGGGGTGCGCCACCTGCGGCTCAGCCACTGGGTATTTCGGGTACTGATAGTGGTGTTTTGCGTTGCCGTGGGCTATGTGGTGGGCCGTATCATCTATGAGGAACAGTACAAGTCCAGGGTGTGGCAGATTGCCAACCAGAAGATTGCGGAGGCCCAGGCCGCAAACGAGGAGATGCAGGAGAAACTGGCGGCAGCGGAATCCGGGAGCCTGGATATGCAAAGTCAGGTCATAGCCTTAAACAGCAAGATTGACCTGCTGAGCGACACGGTGAATCAGAAAACGGAGGAGATGAACGCGCTGGCGGAAAAGATTCAGCAGCAGGGCATTCCCAGTCGTTTTCCCATGACAGGTTCCGCTTCCATCGACGAGATCACCGACGGAGAACCCGCCTGCATTCTGAACGGCACGGAGGGTACAGTGGTGGTTGCGGCCGCTACCGGAGTGGTGACGGAAGTGGGTGAGGACGCAGATTACGGAAGCAGGGTGGTACTGGACCATGGTAACGGTTATGTGACCATCTACCGCAACAAGGGGAACTGCCTGGTGAAAGTGGGGGACACGGTGGCCCAGGGGGGGGCGCTCTATTACATCGGCAGCGACAACACCAAACTGGGATACCAGATCCAGCAGGACGGGACCTATATCAGCCCCATGCAGTTGATAGACATCAGCGGGTAAGGGGAAAACAGTCACATCAAAAAGGTTTTAAGCCGCGGGGCGGCAGAATGGGAGGAGAAAGCATGACAGGAAAAAAGGATGATATGGTAATAACCACAATACTGGGCAAGGACTGTGTTGTCAACGGGAACTTCATCGTGAAGCAGAGCGCCAGGATCGACGGCGAAGTACAGGGCGATGTATATGTGTCAGGAACTCTGATCATGGGCGCCGGAGCCAGGGTCGAGGGTAATATCGAAGCCGGAGAGGCCATCCTTGGGGGTGATGTGATAGGCAATGTACAGGCTCCCGGGAAGGTGGAACTGACGGTGACGGCCAAAGTCATCGGGGACATTACCACCAATGTGATTGTAATTGACGAGAACGCCATATTCCAGGGCAGATGCAATATGAACCAGGACGCGCCCCGCAGAAAGACTCCCGAGGCCAAGAAAGCCCTTAAGGACGAAAAACGATCCGCCAGAGCGGTATTGCAGGAAGCGCTTCGGGAGGCCCAGGAGGAGAGAGTCCCCGCGGGTGATACGGAATAGACTGGCGAAGAGATTTGGTACAGAACAGATGATAAGGAAAATTAAAAGGCAGGCGGCGTAGAGCTCCTGCCTTTTGGTGTTCTATTGCTCTCCCGGGGGAGTCATCCGCTTGAACACCATGTCATAGCCATCGTTCCCGTAATTCAGGGAACGGTTGACCCTGCTGATGGTGGCGGTGGAGGCCCCGGTCTTTTCGGCGATCTCCAGATAGGTTTTGTGGTCGTCCAGCATGGAGGCCACCTCGAAGCGCTGCGACAGGGACAAAAGTTCGTTTACGGTACAGAGATCCTCGAAAAAAGTATAACATTCGTCTTTGTTCTGCAGACAGAGAATCGCCTCAAACAGCCTGCCTACCGCATCTGTCTTGATCTTTTTATTCATTGTCATTTCCAAGCCTTTCTGCTATTAAAGTTCTGCTTAAAGCTAAGCATGTTCTCTGCCCTCTATTTTATCATATTAAAGTTGTAAAGTAAATATGGACGCAAAATTTCTTTTTTGGAGAAGTTTTATGAAAAAAGGTTGTCATGTAGTTTTAAATACTATATAATAAAAACTATGATAAAAACAATTTCAGACGCAATATCACAGATAAAGCGGTGTTTGACCCGGGTGGGATAATGGATAATCCGGGTATGACCCGCGTTATGCAGGTAGAGGTAAGCATGAAGATAGATACGGAAAATCTGTTAAACAGCATATTGGACAGTTTGAGCAGGATCGAGTATGTCCGTCCGGAGGATATCCCGGACATAGACCTGTATATGGACCAGGTGACCACATTCATGGACAGCAGACTGCGCACCACCACCCGCAATCCGGGCGATGACAAGGTGCTGACCAAGACCATGATCAACAACTATGCCAAGAATGATCTGCTGCCGCCCCCGGTGCGGAAGAAATACTCCAAAGAGCATGTGCTGGTGTTGATTTTTATCTATTATTTTAAGGGGGTCATGTCCATCAATGATATCCAGGTCCTGCTGAAGCCCATCACGGACAAATATTTTGGGGGAGGGGGCGCCTTTGATCTGGAAGCGGTGTATCAGGAGGTCTTTGGCATGGAACAGGAGGAGGTAGAACTGCTGAAAGAGGATGTGAGGCGCAACTATCTCAAAGCCCGGCAGACCTTCCAGGAAGCGCCCCAGGAGGACCAGGAGTTCCTTCAGAAATTCTCCTTTATCTGCCTTCTCAGCTTTGATGTGTATGTGAAAAAGCTGATGATCGAGAAGATGGTAGATGATCTGGCGGGTCATATGACGGCCCCGGATAAAAAAGAAAAGAGGGAAAAGAAGGAATGAACTATGTGATGGATCTGCATACCCATACCATAGCCAGCGGCCATGCCTACAGTACCTTGCAGGAGAACATAGCGGCGGCCAGGGAGCGGGGGCTGAAGTTTTTGGGGCTCAGCGAGCACGGACCCGCAGTGGACGGGGGGCCGAGCCGGCTGTATTTTCAGAATTACAAGATCATTCCCAGAGAATATGGGGATATGAGGCTGTTGTGCGGAGTCGAGGCCAATATCACGGATTACGAGGGGCATCTGGATCTGGATGCCCTTACCTTGTCCCGGCTGGACTACTGCATCGCCAGCATGCATACCCTGATCGTGACGCCGGGTTCCGCCAGGGAGAACACCCGGGCGGCGGTGCTGGCCATGGAGAATCCTTATGTAAAGATTCTGGGGCATCCGGACGATTCCCGTTATCCCATGGATTATGAAGAACTGGTCAGGGAGGCGGCAGGACTTAAAGTGGCGCTGGAGGTGAATAATTCCTCTCTCCATCCCCTGTCTTCCCGACAGGGAGCCAGGGAGAATATCCGCAGGATGCTGGAAGCCTGTCTGCGTCACAGGGCCAGCGTAATCCTGGGGACGGACAGTCATATCTGCCAGTCAGTGGGGGACTTTACCCAGGCGGATGCGCTGCTTCGGGAGGTGGACTTCCCCCGGGAACTGATCATCAATACGGATCCTGCCCGGATCGGGGAAGTGGTTAATATTTTGTAGAAACAGGAAATGCAAACCAAAAGGGAGAGAGCCCGAATCGGCGGTTTGCAAAAAACAGTATGGAGGAGACTCAACATGAAGGACGAAAATTGCGGCTATTGTATGAGAGGGGAATTGCTGGAGAAGTTCGGGATCTGGATCTGTGATTTGCAGGTCAGCAGTTTGATTCTGTTCAAGGAGCAGAGCAAACCGGGCAGGTGCATTGTGGCCTACAGGGATCATGTCAGCGAAATTGTGGACATCGGAGAGGAGGAACGCAATCTGTTTATGGCGGATGTGGCCCATGCGGCCAGGGCCATTCATAAGGCGTTTCACCCGGATAAGCTGAATTATGGCGCTTACGGCGACACGGGTTGTCATCTGCATATGCATCTGTGCCCCAAATATCAGGGAGGCGACGAGTGGGGCGGCATATTCCAGATGAATCCCGGCAAGACCTATCTGGCGGAAGAGGAATACGAAGAGATGATCCGCAGGATCAAAGAGAATCTGTAAGGAAACCGAAGGGGCGGTAGAAAGGCGGGCCGAGCCCCGGGCGGGGCCTGCGGCGGGAACGGCGGATGAAAAAGGGATGGATACCGGCACTGCTGGTTTCGGCGGCGGTGCTGTTATTGTTGTTGATAAATACATATGGCCGTCAGGGATTGCAGACAGGTCTGGCGGCAGAGAGCACACCGGGGGAAGCAGCCTGGCACAGTTACGCGCCGCACCTGACCCTGCCCCGGGGGGAATATCGGGTGCTGGTTGGCGGGTATGGGCCTGTGGTGGTCCGCAGCGGCGAAGGAAATCTGCTGGGGGCGGGGGATGCCGGGGAGCCCTTTCTGATCCGTCTGGAGAAGGACGAGAGCGAAGTGGTTTTCCATGGCTGGCAGGAGGGCGTACTGACCTCTCTGGAACTGTCCCCTGCCGGGGGAGGTCCTATCTACAGCGACGGATTTCTGGTGAGTCTGGGAATCGCGGCCGTGGTCCTGATTCTGGGACTGGCGGGGTGGCGGATGCGGGGATTTAACCGGCAGGGAGAGGAAGAAAAGGGGGTCGGTATTTTTATTTTCTGTGTTCTGCTGGGTGTTACGGTGCTGGCCAGCTATCCTCTGTTTTACGGCATGACGGGGCCCGGGCATGACCTGAATTTTCATCTGTACCGGATTGAGGGGATCAAGGACGGCCTGTTGTCGGGCCAGTTTCCCGTGAGGCTGCATCCCACTCATAATCATGGCTACGGATATATTTCTTCCAGCTTATATCCGGAGCTTTTTTTGTATTTTCCCGCTCTGCTGCGGCTGCTGGGGGCTTCCCCGGTGGCGGCGTATCATATCTTTGTGTTTTCCATCAACGGCATGACGGCCTGGATCATGTATGTCTGTGCCAAGGGCATGGCCCGGTCCCGGTACGCAGGGCTTTTGGCATCCGTTTTGTACACTCTGTCCACCTGGCGTGCGGTGAATCTCTATCACAGAGCGGCGGTGGGGGAGGCCCTGGCCATGCTGTTTTTCCCTCTGCTTTTATATGGGCTGTACCTGTTGCTGGCCGGGGACTGCCGGAAATGGTGGGTGCTGGCCCTGGGATGCGGCGGTGTCCTTCAGTCCCATATCATCAGCACCGTATTCGCCGCGTTTACGGTGGCGGCAGCGGCGGCGCTGTGTCACAGAGAATTTGTGAAAAAGCAGCGGTTTTTGGGTTTTGTGAAGGCGGGACTGCTGACCCTGCTTATGAATCTCTGGTATCTGGCGGCCTTTCTGACGTATTATCTGGGGGAAGATCTGGCCATTAAACATACCCCGGAAAATACGGAATTCTATCAGAACGCCGTGTTTCCCACGGAATTGTTCAATGTGTTCAACACCGGTTTCGGACATTCCCAGCTGCTGGACCAGGGGCTGCAGGGCAATATGTCCCTTTCTCTGGGCGTGGGGGTCACGGGAGCGCTGGTGTTCTGCGGGGTACATTTTCTGCTGGGGAAAAAAGAGGAGGATGGCCGGGAGCGGTTCTACGGCCTGATGGCAGGGATGGCCGGGGCGCTGCTCTTTATGTCCAGCACTCTGTTTCCCTGGCAGATTCTGCAGCGCCCGGGGCCGGTGAATGCCTTCTGCAAAACGGTGCAGATGCCCTGGCGGTTCCTCAGCTTGGCCTCTCCCATGCTGTGTATGGCGGCGGCCGGTATTCTGGCCCGGCGGAGCAGGCAGGAGCGGAGTCTGACGGCCTGTGGGGTGTTGGGGGTGTGCAGCCTGGCTTTTATCCTGTGGGGCACTGCGTATACCACGGAACTGGCGCCGGTGCTGCGGCCGGGGATGGCGGTGGACACTTATGCCTCCGCAGGGTATGACAATGAATACTATCTGTGGGGGACAAACAGGGACAGCCTTACGGTGGACCGCTATGTCACCGGGGGCAGTGCGGAACTCACCGGATATTACAAACAGGGAACCCGGATTGAACTGCAGCTTTGCAATGTGGGGCCGGGAGACTGGGTGGAAGTCCCCCTGCTGTATTACGGGGGCTATGAGGCCATAGACGGCCAGGGCCGCTCCCTGATTGTAGAAGACGGGGACAATCATGTGGTTCGGGTCCGGCTGCAGGAGGGGGCGGAGCAGGTAAGCCTGCGCTACAGGGGATTTTGGTATTTCCGCGGGGCGGAACTGGTGAGTCTGGCGGCATGGGGGGCTTGTGGAATATGCTGGTGGAAAAAGAGAAGGCGCTGAGGCCGGGCAGGGAAGGGGTTGTCCTGGCGGCTATTGTTCTGGCGGTGCTGCTTTGTGAACTATTCCTGTTCAATTATAAACACTGGGAGTCCCTGGTTTATGCGCCCGTGGAGGATGCGGTATGCAGCCTCTATGGGCTGGAGGCCGTGGGGGATCGGTATGAGATCGCGGAAGAGGAAGCGGTGGTGGAGTTTTCCGGGATTCACAGGCCGGTGGCCTATCTGTCCCTGGCTTTGGAGGAGGGGCAGCAGGCGGAAGTGGCTGTGGGAGCGGTGGACGAGGCCAACGCTTCCTATCTGTGGACGCCTGTCCGGGTGGTCAGGGGGGACCTGGCGGCCAGCCAGTATCTGCGGCTGCACTTCGGTCGTGACGTACAAAAACTCCGGGTGGTGATCCGGGGGCTGCGGGGGGACAGCATCTCCCGGGAGGCAGTGGCGCTGAACCCGGCGGCGCCCCTCTGCTTTTCCTGGCCGCGTTTTCTGCTGCTGGCAGGGGGAATCTGCTGTCTGTATCTGCTGCGTTCCGCCAGTCCGCTCTACCGGGTGGGGACGGATCTGACCCGGAGGGGGCAGTGGCTGCTGACAGCGGCATGCATTGCTCTTCAGCTGCTTTTTTTTCATGGGATGCTTGGATGGAATACCGATGCTCTGGCCTGGCCGGCCTATATGGAACATCACCAGCAGTATTATCGGCTGACGGAGGCCCTGACCCAGGGACGGGTGGACATCGGAGAGGCGCCTGCCCTGGAGGTGGTGGAAAATCCCTATGATCCCTGGGCCCGGGCGGCGGCGGGACTGGGGGCCGGGGATTTCAAATGGGATCATGCCTATTATGAGGGCAGTTATTATGTGTATTTCGGTGTGGTTCCCGTGGTGTTTTTTTATCTGCCCTTCTATATGCTCACGGGCCGCCATCTGCCCCATGCGGACTGCATTTTCCTGCTGGGGGCCCTGTTGATGGCGGGGATTGCCTATCTGCTGTGGCAGATGGTGAGAAGATGGTTTCCCGGAACCCCCTATATATTGTACCTGCTGCTATGCGTAACCATGGGGGCGGCTTCCGGACTGGGCTATGCGGTGTATAAGCCGGACCTGTACCTGGTGCCTATCCTGGCAGGGACGGCCTTGGGCGTGTGGGGACTGGCTTTCTGGATCTCCGCGGAAAGAGAACCTGACATAAGGGAGCAAAACAATGGCCCGGCTTCCGGGGAATATACGGCCTGGCGGCTGGGAGCAGGTTCCCTCTGCCTGGCGCTGGTGGCCGGCTGCAGACCCCAGATGCTGCTGATTTTGGCGGCAGGGCCGGTGCTGTTTGGCCGGGCTGTGTTTCGGGAGCGGAAGCTGTTCTCGGGGAAGAGCAAAGTTCAGACCCTGGCGCTGTGCCTGCCCTTTGGGGCGGTGGCGGCAGGGCTCATGTGGTACAATGCCCTCCGCTTTGGCTCTCCCCTGGATTTTGGCGCCAGCTACAATCTGACCACCAATGATATGACCCACAGGGGATGGGTCTGGGGCCGGTGCGGACTGGGGCTCTTTTCCTACTTGCTGCAGCCTCCCCGGATTGGCAGCCTGTTTCCCTTTTTACAGGATTTCCCGGTGGAAACGGCTTATATGGGACTGACGGTGTCGGAGCGGATGGTGGGAGGTGTACTGTGGCTGTTCCCGGTGCTGTGTTTTGGCTTTTATGGGTTGTTTCGGAAAGAGTGGTACAGAGACAGCAGATGCCATGGGCTGGTATGGATCAGTCAGCTTGCCATGGCGGCGGTGGCGGTGGCGGACGCTCAGATGGCGGGACTCCTCACCCGGTATTTTGGGGATTTTGTGTGGCTGGGCATGGTGGGCAGCCTGCTTGCCATCCTGGCCTGCCACGGGTGGCGGGCGGAGAACGGCGGAGACTGCCGCCCTCTGCGGCGGCTGGTGGTGACGGCCTGCGCCGTGACACTTCTGTTTACCTTCCTGCGGATCTTCGCCCACAGCGAGGATTCCATACGGAGCGCCAATCCGGCCCTGTACTACAGGGTACAGTCTTTGATCGCCTTCTGGATGTAGCTGCAGGCTTCCCGGATGAAGTTTTGATTTTCCTCGAAGGAAAAGACGGCAGGGGAGGATTCCTCCCGGGGCTCTCCGTTTTCCCGGGAAGAAGGGAAATTCTTGCGGATGATAAAGGCTTTGCTGCTTAGCAGTTCCCGGCGGGTGATATAGCCCGGAATCTCATAATCCTGTTCCGTGAGCAGGATGTGGGGCATGGGATGCCGAAAAGGGTACTCCCGGGCCAGCCGCCGGTCGTGCAGATCCACATCCCTGCCGAAAGCGGCGAAATACGCCGGGTCCTCCGGGTTTTTCCCGGCTGCCTGAAGTCTTTGGGAGTGGGCGTCCCGGAGAGTCAGGATAAATACTTCATCGGCCAGAATATGGGTCACATAACCCAGGTACAGTTCATAGTCCGTGCTGCCGGGATGCAGATACTGTTCCGCGAAAGCCCGGAAAGCACGTCGGTATTTATCATAACAATCCGGCAGATGAAGTTCTTTCAGGTGTATGCCGTCCTTGAAATGGGTGTGCCGCTTCATTTCTCTTTGATATCCCTCCCGGGCCATGATGGCGTCGGGGGCCAGGCTGCCGCAGTAGAACAGGGCGGGATTATTGATTCCCAGGGGTTCCAGCAGCTGATCCGCGATGACCAGATGGGTGACTGTGCCGGCCATAATCATACCTCCCAGTATACATTTTTTATTGAGTATATCATATTTTGTTCTCCCTGTCACACAAAAGGACAGGATAGAACATGGCGAAGATTAAAAATATGTGGTACTATGAGGAAAACGCCGGGGCGGTGGAAAAGCCATGGCGCACCGGATATCAATGACGGGGAAGTGGAATTATGCGGGCCAGGGGACTCAGAAGCCGCTTATATGACAGCAGCCAGATTGACAAAGAGAATATGCTGTATCCTTCCGGGGCGCTGATGGCGCTTCTGATTCCTATTGTGGTGGAACAGCTGCTGAATTCCCTGATGGGCATGGTGGACACCATGATGGTGAGCAATGTGGGAAGCGAGGCCATTTCCGCCGTCTCTCTGGTGGATTCCATCAACAATCTGGTGATCCAGATATTTTCCGCCATGGCGGCGGGGGCGTCCATCCTCTGTTCCCAGTATCTGGGCGGCGGAGACCGGGAAGGCTGCAACCGGGCGGCCAGACAGGTGGTGCTCACCGTGCTGACTATTTCCCTGAGCGTGACGCTGGCGGGGCTGTGCCTGCGCAGGCCTCTGCTCCGGCTGATATTCGGCAGCATCGAACGGGAAGTCATGAGCAATGCGGAGAAATATTTTCTGCTGTCTCTGGCCTCTTATCCGTTTCTGGCGCTGTTTAACGCAGGAGCCGCCTTTTTCCGGGCTGGGGGTAATTCCCGCTTCCCCATGAAGGTGTCCGTTGCTTCCAATCTGCTCAACGTGGGAGGCAATGCCATCCTGATTTTCGGCTTCCGGATGGGGGTGGTGGGGGCGGCTCTGTCCACTCTGGCGTCCAGGGCTTTCTGTGCCGTACTGGTACTGGTATTCCTTCGCCGGCCCAGGCAGCCGGTGGTGGTAAACCACTATCTGCGGATTCGCCCGGACATGTCCATGATCTGGAAGATTCTGGCCATCGGTGTTCCCGCCGGGGTGGAGAACGGCATGTTCCAGTTCGGTAAGCTGGCCATCCAGTCCACGGTGTCTGCCATGGGTACGGCGGCCATTGCGGCTCAGGCCATGACCAACATTCTGGAGATGGTCAACGGCATCTTTGGAGTGGGGACGGGCATCTGTCTGATGACCCTGGTGGGGCAGGCCGTCGGCGCGGGCAGACGGGAGGAAGCCAAATATTATGTGGTGAAATGTACTTTCATCGGGATGCTGGGAATCCTGGTCTCCTGTCTGCTGGTGTTTGCCGTCACCGGGCCGGTGCTGTGGCTGGCGGGTATGGAGCCGGAGAGCGCGGCCTTGTGCCGGCAGATGGTGGCGGCCATCACCGTGGCCAAGCCGCTGCTGTGGGCTTTTTCCTTTATACCGGCATATGGGCTGCGGGCGGCGGGAGATGTGAAATTTACCATGATCACCGCCACTTTGACCATGTGGTTCATGCGGGTGGCCCTGTGTATCTTTCTGGTGAAAGTCTGCCAAATGGGGCCTATGGCGGTGTGGTACGGGATGTTTGCGGATTGGGCTCTGCGCAGCGTAATTTTCGCCCGGAGGTTCCTGAGCGGTCGCTGGATCCATGACGCAGTGGCCGGGAATATCGCAAAAAAATAGTAAAATAGGACCATTTAGTTGACAATTCCGTAAGCCCAAGAGTATAATATGCAATAGGTAATATTATCCGGTAAATATGGATAATCGGGGAGAATGATGAGGGATAAAACACAGATGGACAGCATAATAAGCCCGGAGAGTACGGGGACGGTCAGGGGGGACAGGGACGCGCTGACAGACCTCTATACTTTCCCTGCCGCGAAAGAGCGGATCAGCGATTGGATGAGTAAGAAGCCCCAGGGTACATACCATGTGGTGATATTACATGTGGGCAATATTTCAAAACTGACAGAAGAATACGGTTTCGCTTTTGCCATGGCGGTGCTGGAGAACCAGGCGGTTCTGCTGCAGCGCTGTTTTCAGTTGACCGAGAATATCCTTTTCTGCCGTCTTTGCAAGGATGTGCTGATGGCCTTTGTGGAGTGGGAGGATGCCTGGGAGTTGGAAGAACACTGCCGCAAGGTGCAGAGGAAGCTGCAGGACAGATATTTCGGCCGCAGGGAGAAACTGCGCTGCAGAGTGACCCTGGGCGTTTACCATTTGCCCCGGCCGGCCTGTGACCTGCGGCAGGCGTTGATCCGCTGCGGCAAGGCGGTGGGACATGGTATCCACAACAAAATTCCCTTTGTTATCTATGACGAGAGCGTGGAAAATGTGGATGTACAGATTGATGAGGAAGTGACGTTGGAGAAGATGGCGGAGGAGAAGCTGCTTCGATATGACAGTCCCTTCATCGCCTTTGCGGTAAGTCTTCTGTCGGATACCACCGATCTGGACAGCAGCCTGGATATGTTGGTCAAGCAGGTGGGCTGGCATTTTGGGTATGACGAGGTGATCGTCTCAGAGTTTATTCGGGACAACAGCACCATGGTGTCAAACAGATGGCGGCGGGAGGAGGGGATACTTCCCAACCCGGAGCAGATCAACACCCTGGACATCTGGGATGATTTCTTTTCGGGTTTTGACAAGGACGGTATCAATCTCACCTGCGATGTGGAAAAGGGCAGTTATTCCCAGCGGGATATGGCATTTTTTCATGAATATGAGATCGGCAGCTTCATCAATCTGCTGTTGTACAGCAATGGGCATCCCATCGGTTATATGACCTGCAGCAGGCATAAGCCCATTGAACAGGTGTCTGAGACGGAATTGAACACTCTGACCCAGCTGGGTAAGGTAATCAGTTCCTTTGTGGCCCTGCGGTTCCAGAACAGGCAGAACCAGGAACACATCGAGGCGCTGAGGCGGGACGAACTGACGGGACTGTATCACTACGGCGCTTTCCTGAAGGAGGTGCGCCGTGCGCTGTATCAGTGCGATCCCGGTCTGGCCTATGCCATGGTGTACATGGATGTGAGTAATTTTGCCTATCTGAATGAGAACTTTGGCTACAGCGAAGGCAATCAGCTGCTGAAGGACATGGCCAGGTGGCTGCGGTATATGAATGCGAAGCGCTGTATCTGCGGCCGGGTGTATGCGGATCGGTTTGTGGCCCTGGTAACGGGAGAGAGCCAGCAGGAGATAGAGGAGGAGATCCGTCATTCCGTGAGCCGCTTTTCCGACTATCTGCAGCACAGATATCCCATGGGGGATTTGCAGGTGCGGGCCGGCCTTTACTGCATAGACAATCCCGAGGCGGAGATTTTTACCATGATAGACGCCGCCAACCACGCCAGAAAGACCATCAAGGAGGACTATCTGAACCATGTGATGGTGTACACCGACCGGCTGCGCCAGACCAGGGCGGAGAAGATCAAGGTGGTGGCCAGTATCCATGACGCCATAGACAAGGGAGACGTGGAAGCCTATCTGCAGCCCAAATTCTCCATGAGGACAGGAGAGGTGGTGGGTGCGGAGGCCCTGGTCAGATGGCACAATGCCGACGGCAGTCTGAAGTATCCGGATCAGTTCATACCCGTGCTGGAGGAAGTGGGGTATATAGTAAACGTGGACTTCTGCGTATTCCGCCAGGTCCTGTCCTGCCTGAAGCGCTGGAAGGCCGAGGGCAGGAAAAGGGTTCCCATTTCCGTGAATTTCTCCCGGGTACATTTCCGGGACCATCATTTCTGTGACAAGGTGATGGGGATGCTGCGCAAGTATGGAGTGGAGCCGGAGTATATTGAGATAGAGGTGACGGAGAGTTGTATCTCCGGCAATCCCCTGGGCATGATCCAGCAGATGACCTGTCTGCGGGAAAACGGGCTGCGGATCGCCATGGATGATTTCGGCATCGGTTACTCTTCCCTGGGCATGCTGATCGACGCTAACGTGGATATTGTGAAGGTGGACAAGAGTTTTATCGACCACTATGAGACGGATCAGGAACAGCAGTATATCAATCGTATTGGCCAGTTGGTGCGGGCTGCGGGAAAAGATATTATATTTGAGGGCGTGGAGACCCAGCAGCAGATTGAATTTTTGCGGGATTACGGTTATGACAAGGCACAGGGCTACGCGTTCTCCAAGCCGGTGCCCATATCGGAATTTGAAAAGTGGATGGAGTGAGTTTAAAAACGTGGTTCTGAGAGATCAGAAGCCACGTTTTTTTAAGTCCTGAACCAGTTGTATATAGAAATCCCTTACGTCGAAGCCGGGTACATTTTCCCGGTTTAGGTCAATCATGTCCCCGTGGGAGATGCCCCGGGTGGAGGGGAGGGTGAGGAATTGGTAGGCCGAGCCCCAGGGAAAGGAGCGCTCTCCCACCAGGCCGTCATTGGGTCCGTCAAAATGCCGGCAGAGCATATGGGTGAAGTTCAGGGGAAAGCGTCCTCCTCTGGCCCGGGCGAGCCGGGAGCCCACGCTTTGGTAGAAAACGCCGGGCACATCGGGGGTTTCCTGATTGAACTTCTGGCAGAAGGAGGCGGTTAGATTGGTCACCGCGCCAAGGAAATCCGGATTGGGATCACCCAGCTTGCTCAGGGCGGTATTGTAGGCCCGGGCTACGGCCTGCTGCTGCCGGAGGGGAATTCTGGTCAGCAGGTAGTCGGCAAATTCGCAGCCCCGGTGGGGGGTGCTCACGGTGGTCAGGGAGGCCACATGGTCGGCCACGCCGGGAAGCTGCAGAGCCGCCCGGGCGTCCAGGCCGCCTTTGGAATGGGCGATGATGTTGAGTTTTTCACAGCCCGTCTTTTCAACGATGTCCCGTATCCGGTCGGCCAATTCCCGGCCGGAGTCCGCCACCGAGGCGGCAGACTGATGGTTTCCGTAATAGATTCTGGCTCCCGCCGTCTCCAGCGCCTGGGGGATACGGCCCCAGTAATTGAAATAGCGGAAGTCCCGGAAAAACACGCCGTGTACCATCAGGATTGGATACCTGGTGGCGCAGGGAAGCAGGAGGCTGTGGGTCCGGCTTTCCTGGAGTTTGCGGCTCTCAAATATCACTTCCCGGGAGGCCGTTCGAAAAATCAGGAACAGGGCGACCAGATGGGCGATGGGGATGAAGCCGCAGAGGATGCCGATAACCCGCAGCCGGATCCCAAGCTGACGGGAGGTCAGGTATACTCGCAGTATGCCGTTCCAGAAGAGCAGGGCCTCCGCACCCAGCAGTATCAGGCAGTGGAGAAGCCAGAAGCGGGCACTGCTCCGGGTCAGCGGTTCCAAACCCGGTATCAGGCCGACCATGCCCGCTGCAGCCAGGGGCACATTGATCAGGGTGGTGGCGGCAAATATGACCAGCAGATTGCAGCCCCGGTTGCAGACGCTCAGGCGGTAACCGACGGGGCGGCACAGGGGCAGAGCCGGATAGAGGTTCAACAGGAGGAACAGCCAGGGCGACACGGCCCGGAGCAGTCCTGGCATCCAATGCCAGGCTGTGCCGGCCAGAACGCTCTCCAGCCTGCCCAGCAGCAGATAGTCGGTTCCCAGCATGGCCAGCAGGGAACCCAGTATGTATTCCAGAATCTTTTGCGGTTTTGACATGGGCAAGTCCTTTCTCACAGGCACTTTTCTTATATAAAATCATACACATTTTGCAGGATAAAGTAAAGCATATGTCACTTTTTTCTTCCGGCACACATAACATAGAGCATCAGTCATTTTGAAAAGGGAGGATATGAGAGCATATGAGAAGAAAGAATCAGGCAGGAAGGCGGACCCGGCTGGCGGCAGTGCTGACGGCGGCACTGACAGCGGGGCTGTTGGCGGGATGCGGCGCTCCCGGCGGAAATGCCGGCGGTGACGGTAAGTTGACGGAGGTCACTTTGAACGAGGTGGCACACTCCATTTTCTACGCACCCATGTATGTGGCCATCGAGGAAGGATATTTTAAGGAGGAGGGCCTGGATGTGACGCTGGTCACGGGCTTCGGCGCCGACAAGACTATGACCGCCGTGCTGGCGGGGGATGCGGATATCGGCTTCATGGGCAGCGAGTCCACTATCTATACCTATGCGGGCGGCACCGACGACTATGTGGTGAATTTTGCCCAGCTTACCCAACGGGCAGGCAATTTCCTGGTGTCCAGGGAACCGATTGAGGATTTTAACTGGGATATGCTGAAAGACCAGGATGTGTTGGGCGGCAGGGCGGGAGGAATGCCCCAGATGGTATTTGAATATATCCTGCGGAAAAACAATATAGATCCGACAGCGGATCTGCGGATTGACCAGAGCATAGATTTCGGGTCCACGGCGGCGGCCTTCTCCGGCGGCGATGCGGACTTTACCGTGGAATTTGAGCCCCATGCTACATTGCTGGAGCAGAAGGGAGACGGCTATGTGGTGGCTTCTCTGGGAGAAGATTCCGGTTATGTGCCCTACACCGCTTTCAGTGCCAAGAAGAGTTATATAGAGCAGAACGGCGCGGTAATACAGGCGTTTACCAATGCACTGCAGAAGGGCATGGATTATGTGCAGTCCCACAAACCGGAAGAAATTGCCGATGTGATTGCTCCCCAGTTCGCTGAGACGGATAAGCAGGCGCTGGTGACCATTGTCACCAGATATTATGATCAGGACACCTGGAAGGATAATCTGGTCTTTGAAAAGGAAGCCTTCGACCTGCTGCAGAACATCCTGGAGGATTCCAAGGTGCTGTCGGAGCGGGTGCCCTATGAAGATCTGGTGAATACTTCTTTCGCGGAAAAAGCGGCAGGGAAGTAATGGGTACCGGGCGCGCGGACTTTACTTCAGCCGAATGTTCTTCTCGGCCCAGAGCCGCAGCGCCGTGGCGTTGGTGCTGATTTTTTCCAGAGAATCCAATATATGCTGAAAAGCGGGCCTCTCGGTTTCGTCGATGTATCCGTCTTCGGATATGGCGATCAGGGAGGCCCTCAGACCGTCTATGTCCTTCAGGGAGCCCAGTACCTTCAGGGCCAGCCGATCAAAGTCGTCGATGGTTACTTCATGGATGCTGCCCCGGCCAATGGGACATTCTTTGGCGCAATAGGAGTTACAGAGTTCCGGCGTGTTGTACGCCTCCGCCATGGCTTTGACTTCCTCCGGGTAGGGGGCGATGGTATTTAACTCAATTCTGGCCAGACGGGTACGGTCAATACCGATGATTTCCGCAGCCTTTTCCCGGCTGGAGAAGTCATCGTTATTTTCTGCGGCCTCGCAACGTGCGAGATAGTACATGTTATCTGCTGCTTTTGTGGCTTTTTTGCTCATGGCGTATTTATCCTCACTGCTGTATACTGTAATAGACGGTACAGACGGGTTTCCGTTTTAGTGTATCGGATTCCGGTGGTTTTGTAAAGAAAAATATTTTATGTAAAATATGGGACAAAGCAGTTGAGGAATCCGGCATAATCTGCTAAAATAGAAACAGTATTGCTGACCGGGAATGATTATTTGGAGCAGCATCTTCCCGGACAAAACACGGATTTATGCGGCGCTTACAGGGTTGGACATGAATCGCCGGAAATGTGTGTTGTCAGGAAAAATGCGGAACTATAAACAGCAATTTTCCTGACAACGCACGGATTCATGTGTCGGCGCGAAAGAGCCGGGACATGAATCGCCGGAAATGTGTGTTGTTAGGAAAAATGCGGAACTATAATAAGGAGGATATGGGATATGGGTTTGATCAGAGCGGCAAAAGAAGCAATCAGCAGCATGATGGCTGACCAGTGGAGGGAGTATTTCTACTGTGACGCCCTTCCCAATGATGTGTTGGTGACCAAGGGCAAGGTTCGCTCCAATAGCAAAAACAACAAGGGTGTGGACAATATTATTTCCAACGGTTCCATCATCGCCATCAATGAGGGGCAGTGCATGATTATTGTGGACCAGGGGGAAATCGTGGAGTTCTGCGCGGACGCGGGTCAGTTCGAATACGACACTTCCACTGAGCCCAGCCTGTTTTACGGCAATCTGGGTGACAATGTGATGAACACCTTCAAAAGTATCGGCAAGCGCTTTACCATGGGCGGCGATACCGGCAAGGACCAGAGAGTGTACTTTTTCAACATCAAGGAAATCATGGGCAATCTGTTCGGTACGGCCAGCCCCATTCCTTTCCGGGTGGTGGACAACAACATCGGACTGGACGTGGATACATCGGTGAAATGTAACGGGCAGTATTCCTTTAAGATCACGGATCCCCTGCTTTTTTATAAGAATGTGTGCGGCAATGTGACCCAGGACTATGACAAATCCCAACTGCTGGCCACTTTGAAAACAGAACTTCTGACGGCGCTGCAGCCGGCGCTGGCCAAGATTTCCGCCATGGGTATCCGCTATTATGAACTGGCGGGCAATACGGAGACCATGGCCCAGGCCCTGAATGAGGTGCTCAGCGAGAAATGGAGCAATCTGCGGGGTATTGAGATCGTCTCTATCGGCTTCAACAGCGTGAAGATCCCTGACGATGACGAGAAGATGATCAAGGATCTGCAGAAGACTGCCGTGATGCGCAATGCCAATATGGCCGCTGCCACATTGGTGGGAGCCCAGGCCGAGGCCATGAAGGCAGCTGCCTCCAATACCTCCACCGGGCCCATGATGGCGTTTGCGGGCATGAATATGGCGAATCAGGCAGGCGGTTTTGATGCCAATGCACTGTATGCCATGGGCGCCCAGCAACAGGCCCAGGCGCAGCAGCAGGCTCAGGCCCGTCAGCAGGCTCCCGCTCAGGAGCGTTCCCGTACACAGGCTGCGCCGGTATTGGGGTGGACCTGCAGCTGCGGAAAGGCGGGCAACATCGGTAAATTCTGTGAGGAGTGCGGCAGCCGCAAGCCTGACAACGCAGGCTGGACCTGCAGCTGCGGTGCGGTGAACCAGGGCAGATTCTGCACGGAATGCGGCAGCAAGAAGCCCGCGGGCGCGCCTGTTTACAAATGTGACAAATGCGGCTGGGAGCCCGAGGATCCGGCTCATCCGCCCAAATTCTGTCCGGAGTGCGGAGACATATTTGACGACGGCGATATCGTGTCATAGGATTTCCTGAGAGTAGGACAGATAAGCGCTGGCGAGGCCATCCGGCTGCGCCGGCGTTTTTGCGCCGGGAGGTCGCGGCTCTGGGACAGGGGGACGGAACGGCGGATTGCCTGCCGTGACGAGCCGGGTATGGCCCGGATTGCTGCGGTATGGAAAAGTGTGGGGACGGGATGGGATGAATGGTAAAATAATCGGGATTATAGTGATACTGGTCCTGCTGCTGGTGTTGGTGGGGATTATCTACCTGGCTTACCGCAAGATCCGGGATACAGTCAGGCATTACAGTCGTATGCTGTTCGGGACCGAGAATGTGCGGAAGGGTGTGCAGCAGATGGAGATGGAATATGCCTCCACACCCAAATCCGTGTCCTCTGCCACGGGGCTGTATCTGCCCAGGATTATGAAAGACTTTCCGGAATTTCATCTGGAGGAGATGAAGAGCAGGGCGGAGAATGTACTCACCTCCTATCTGAGAGGTGTTGATGCCGGCAACAGCCGCCTGCTGACAGAGGGAACCCGGGAACTGCGGGAAAAGCTGGATATGCGCATTGAGATGCTCCGGGGCGCGGAAATCAGGGAGCATTATGAGCGAATCAAGGTACATAAAACGGAAATCCATAAATACCGCAAGGACAAGGGGCGCTGCAGCATCGTATTCCAGACGGCGGCAGAACATATTCATTATCAGGAACAGAACTCCGCAGTCATAAAGGGACACAGGGAACGGCTGGAACAGGCCAAGTACAATGTGGAAGTCAGCTATATCCAGGACCAGGAGCAGGTGGAAAACCTTTCGGACGCGGGCCTGGCCATGGTTTGTCCCAACTGCGGCGCTCCTCTGTCTTCCCTGGGAGCCAAGACCTGTGCCTACTGTGACAGCCCGGTGCTGGAATTCAACATCAGGGTCTGGAATTTCACGGATGTGGAGGCAGTGTAAGGGCAGAGCAGCGGAGGGAAAGCAGGATAAAAGCGGATTGAGTAACGGATTGAAACAGGAGAGAGATGGTTTGTGAAAGAGTTTTCAGCGTTGTGGGTTCGGCATCCGGGAGAAGCGGGATTTGCCGGTCGACAGGTGAGAGTCTTAGGCAAGTAAGAGGATTGATGCATTTATGAGTATATACGATACATTAAATAAGGAACAGAAAGAGGCGGTACTGACCACCGAGGGGCCGCTGTTGCTGCTGGCAGGAGCTGGCTCCGGCAAGACCAGGGTGCTGACCCATCGGATCGCGTACCTGATTGACCAGATGGGGGTGAATCCCTGGAATATCCTGGCCATCACCTTCACCAATAAGGCGGCGGGAGAGATGCGGGAGAGGGTAGACCAGATCGTGGGCTTCGGCGCGGACCAGGTGTGGGTGTCCACTTTCCATTCCACCTGTGTGCGTATTCTGCGCAGATATATAGATAAGCTGGGGTATGACAACCACTTTACCATCTATGACACGGACGATCAGAAATCCATCATCAAAGACGTGTGCAAAAGGCAGATGATCGACACCAAGACTTTGAAGGAGCGGTCGGTGCTGTCCGCCATCTCCTCCGCCAAAAATGAACTGCTCTCCCCCACGGAGTACGAACTGCAGGCCATGGGAGATTTTCAGAAAAAAAAGATAGCAGCATGCTATAAGGAGTATCAGCGGGAACTGAAAAAGAGCAATGCGCTGGATTTTGACGATCTGCTGGTTATGACGGTGGAACTGCTGAAAAGCTGTCCGGAGGTGCTGAACCAGTATCAGGAGAGATTTCGCTATATCATGGTGGACGAGTATCAGGACACCAACACGGCGCAGTTTGAACTGATAAGGCTGTTGGCGGACAAGTACCGCAATCTCTGCGTGGTGGGCGACGACGACCAGTCCATCTACAAGTTCCGGGGGGCGAATATCCGTAATATTCTGGATTATGAGAAAGTGTACCCGGAGGCAAAAGTTATCAAGCTGGAGCAGAATTACCGATCCACCGGCAATATACTGGATGTGGCCAATGCAGTAATCCGCAACAATCGAGGGCGCAAGGAAAAAACGCTTTGGACGGCGAAAGAGCAGGGAAGCAGAATCCATTTCCGGCAGTTTGACAACGGCTATGAAGAGGCAGAATATATTTCCGACGATATCGCTGCCCTGGTGCGGAAGGGCCAGGCGCACTATGGTGACTGTGCCATTCTTTATCGCACCAACGCCCAGTCCCGGGCGCTGGAGGAACGTCTGGTGGTGGACGGTATGCCCTACAAGGTGGTGGGCGGCATCAATTTCTACGCGCGCCGGGAGATCAAGGATATTCTGGCCTACCTGAAGACCATCGACAACGGCAGGGACGACCTGGCCGTGAAGCGGATTATCAATGTGCCCAAACGGGGCATCGGCAATGCCACACTGGACAAGATACAGAGTTATGCGGATATGCGGGGTATCACGTTCTACCAGGCACTGGAGCAAATGGACCAGATCACCAGCCTGGGCAGGGCGGCGTCCAAGCTGGAACCCTTTGTGAAGATGATCCAGGTGTTCAAAGCCAAGGCAAAATATTATGGCATCGTGGATATGATTCATGAGATCATGGACACCATAGACTATGGGGCATATTTGCAGGACCTGGACGATGACGACGCCAATGACCGAATGGAGAATGTGGAGGAATTTCTGAACAGGGCCGTGTTCTACGAACAGACCCATGACGAGATTTCCCTGAGCGAGTTTTTGGAAGAGATTGCGCTGGTGGCCGATATCGACAGCCTGGAGAATGGTGCGGACCGCATCGTGCTGATGACGCTGCACAGTGCCAAGGGACTGGAATTCCCCTGTGTGTATCTGGCAGGCATGGAGGACGGACTGTTTCCCAGCTATATGTGCATCAGTTCAGACGATCCCGGGGATCTGGAGGAGGAGCGCAGGCTGGCCTATGTGGGCATCACCAGGGCCCAGGAGGAACTGACTCTGACCTGTGCTCGCAGCCGTATGATCCGGGGGGAAAACCAGTACAATCCCGTGAGTCGGTTTGTACAGGAGATCCCCCGGGAACTGATGGACAATACGCCGCCCCAAACCAGGGCCATGGAGCCGGGGGATTTCCGCCCCAAAGCCATCCTGCGGCCCAGGGTGACACCCAAGGAGAACAAGCCCTATATTGCCCAGGGTATCGGCGGCCTGAACAAGATCGCCGGAATCACCAAAGGGGACAGCATGGAGACTCTGGGAGAACTGGAGTACCGGGAAGGAGACCGGGTCCGCCACCTGAAATACGGAGAGGGTACGGTGCTGCAGATTGCCAAGGAGCCCAGGGATTACAAGGTCACGGTGACCTTTGAAAAGGCCGGGCAGAAAATCATGTACGCTTCTTTTGCAAAACTAAAAAAAGTGTAGTAAATTGATTGGGTTTGTGGTATAATAAATCAAAAGCATCGCATTTTATTTGTTGAATGGAATATGCGCCGGGGCGCATGGAAACAAGGCAGCAATACTTAATAACATATCAGAAAGGATGACTGTGATATGAATATGACAGAATTAAAGAAATTGGGCGAACTGCTGGGCAGCAAGAAGGAAGAAGACAAGAAGGGCAATACACTGGTGTGGGTCCTGGCCATCATCGGCGCGGTGGCTGCTGTGGCCGCTATCGCTTATGCGGTGTACCGCTACTTTACCCCCACTTATCTGGAGGACTTTGAAGATGAGTTCGAGGACGAGTTTGAGGATGAGGACGACGAGGAAGACATCTTCGAAGATGAAGGAGAGAACTAATACGGAGTGACGCGATGCCGCAGACAGACTGCGGTATGCGGGTAGGGGTAATCATGAAAAAAGGACAGGTGTATATCGGAATTGTGGAACGTGTGGAGTTTCCGAACAAAGGCATAGTAAGGGCCGGGGAGGAGACCTGCGTGGTGAAGAACAGCCTGCCCGGACAAAAGATTTCTTTTCTTGTAAACAAAGTGCGACATGGGAAGGCGGAAGCCCGGCTTCTGGAGGTGTTGGAAACATCCTCTCTGGAAACCGGAGAACCGTGTTCCCATTTTGGCTTGTGCGGAGGCTGTACGTATCTGTCCCTGCCCTATGAGGAGCAGCTGCGGATCAAGGAGCGGCAGGTGAAGGAGATGTTGGACCGGGCACTGGAGGGGCAGCAGGAACCCTGGCGGTGGGAGGGCATCAAGGGAAGCCCCCGGCCTTATGCCTACCGCAACAAGATGGAATTTTCCTTCGGGGACGAAGTAAAGGATGGTCCCCTGTCCCTGGGCATGCATAAACGGGGCAGCATGTATGATGTGGTGCATGTGAAAGACTGCAAAATTGTGGATGAGGATTATCGAAGGATTTTGTGCGGCACATTGGCCTATTTTCGGGAGCAGGGCACCAGCTTCCACCACAAGATGCGGCATCAGGGATTTCTGCGGCATCTGCTGGTTAGAAAAGCTGCCAGGACGGGGGAGATTCTGGTGGCTTTGGTGACTTCTTCTCAGGCTCCTGCGGACGGTGTCTATGGGCAGCCGGGAGATCCGGAAGAGATTCGGAAGCTGGCGGCAGGTTATCGGGAATGCCTGCTTCAAATGCAGGAGCGGGGAGAGCTGAAAGGGACATTGACAGGTATTTTACATATTACCAATGACTCTTTGGCGGACGTGGTACAGAGCGATCACACCGAGATTCTCTATGGGCGTGACTACATCTATGAGGAACTGCTGGGACTGCGTTTCAGGATCTCGACTTTTTCCTTTTTCCAGACCAATACCTACAGCGCGGAAGTGCTGTATGAGACGGCCAGGGAATATGTGGGGGAACTGGAGGACGGAAAGCTGCTTTATGATCTGTACAGCGGTACCGGCACCATTGCCCAACTGATGGCGGCGGCAGCAGACCGGGTAATCGGCGTGGAGATTGTGGAGGAGGCTGTAGAGGCTGCCAGGGAAAACGCGGCGCTGAACGGCCTGGGGAACTGCGCGTTTATTGCCGGGGATGTGCTGAAGGTGCTGGACGGTCTGACGGAGAAGCCGGATATGATCATCCTGGACCCGCCCCGGGACGGCATCCATCCCAAGGCACTGCCTAAGATCATCGGCTATGGTGTGGAGCGGATTGTCTATATCTCCTGCAAGCCCACCAGCCTGGCCCGAGACCTGGAAGCGTTTCTGGAGGGCGGATATCATGTGGAGAGGGCTGTGGCGGTGGATCAGTTTCCCTGGACGGCGAATGTGGAGACGGTTGTAATGCTTTCCCACAAAAAACCTGATAGCGTAATCAACGTAAAAGTGGAGTTTGGCGAGGGTGAGGGCAAAGTACCGCTTGATAATATCGCCAAGAGAGCCGCAGCGTATAAATCAAAAGAGCAGGTTACATATAAGATGATTAAGGAGTACATAGAAGCGAAGTATGGCTTCAAAGTACATACCGCATACATCGCAGAGGTAAAGCGAGATTTAGGCTTGCCGATGTACGATGCCCCTAATGCGGTAGAGGAATTGAAACAGCCGAGGAAACATCCGACGGCGGAGAAAGTGGAAGCGATAAGGGATGCTTTGAAGTATTTTGAAATTATTTAGGAGGAAACAATGACACATAAATTGAAAAAAATAGTGATAACAGGTGGACCATGTGCAGGAAAGACAACCGCAATTGAGAGGGTTAAATTATATTATCAAAATTTAGGCTATTGTGTGTTGGTCGTTGCAGAAACTCCCACTGAAATTATTAAAAGTGGGATTACATTGGAGGAATTTGGGAAAATTCCTTTTCAAAAAGCTATAATTAATTTGCAAATACAAAAAGAAAAGATTGTTTTAGAAGCTTTGCCAACTAAGCTAAACAAAGATGTTATTATATTGTATGATAGGGGAATAATAGACCATTTCATTTATGTTAATCAAACGGAGAAAACTAATATTGAAGAAGCTCTCAACATTAGGAGAGATGAGTGTTATAAAAATTATGATGCGGTTTTTCATATGTGTTCAACAGCTAAAGGGTTGCCCAATTTGTTTTTTAATACTGAATGTAGAAAGGAACCTGTTGAAGAAGCTTTAAAACTCGAAAATTTAATAAAAAAAGCGTGGGAAATACATTCTTTCTATTATTTTGTTGAGTGCGAATTAGATTTTGAAGATAAGATAAATAAGTTGATAAAAAAAATGAATGAGTATATAAAAAATTAGACCAGTGAGGTAAGATATGAAAGTTATTCAGATTTCAGATTTACATATTGATAGTAATTTTATATTGTCTAATTATCAAGATATGTTAAATAAGATGTTAGAATGTATTTGTAACGATATGGTTGATGAGGAGCGTATTTATATTTTGTGCTGTGGAGATATCGTAAATAAGGGAAATGCAGATGAATATATTGGAAAAGCAAAAGCATTTTTTGATTTTATAATAGATAATATGAAAGGTAAAGAAATAGAGTTATTGTTTGTACCAGGTAATCATGATTTGTGCGCTAGTAGTTTTGATAAATTTCAAAGCTTTATAGAGCAGTATAATGGTAAAATTAATTTTATATCTGAAAACGTTATTCTTTATGAAGGAGCAGAAATTAATTATGTTCTTGTTAATTCATGTTATCACAAGGATTACCAGTACGGTAATATCGATATTGGTGCATTTAAGGAAGTTATAATGAAATTGCTTAAACCGTCTTTGGTAGTTATGCATCATACACTATTAAGTAGATACAGTGATGATAGGTCAGCAATAAGTAATGCTTATAAATTTTTGGACATTTTAGAAAATAGTAATGTTATTGGTGTATTGCATGGGCACACACATGGGTATAGCAATATTTTAGTTGGAGAAAATTGTCGGATTATAGGAGTAGGCTCACTTTTTGCATACATCCCTAATTGCAATAATCAATTTAATATTATAGATGTAAAATTGGGAAAGGTAGAGCGGGTAATCAATTATAGATATAATTTTGATTTAGAAAAATTTAGCAAAGTTATCTTATTTGAAAATTCAAAAAGAAATTTTTTTACAGATAATAAAATATCTACTGTATATAGCAAAGTTAAAGATACTGTTAAATATTATGGAGGAATAAATAGTTTATCTATTAATGTAAATACAACTGTTGATGAGTACAAATACGATATGGAAAAAAATTTTGAAGCAGATATAGATATAGCTAAATTATGGTTAAAAGAAGAAGTACCTTCGACATTGTATTATAATCATGGGCAATATATGGTTGATTCTAGAAATAAAGGAATCAATTATATAATAAATGAACTAGTTAGGAATAGTACTAGTAATCGAGCGATTATTCCATTAGTACGTTTTAGTGATGTGCTGGATAAACAATTTGGGCATTTGCCAGGTTTAAATAGTATCCAATTTGGATTTTTAAATGATGAAAAAGCGGATTTGTTTTGCAGCGTATATTTACGTTCTTTAGAAGTTAATCATTTTTTAAAAATAAATTTATCGGAGATTTATTTGCTATTAATGCAGATATTTAATGAAATAAGGTCTGTGAAACGACTTATAATTAACATTTATGCTTTTAAGGCTCAATATAAAGAAAAATTTAGCTGTTTTAGAAAAGCAAAAATAGATACATTAAATGTGGGAACTTTATCAAAATTTGTATATCAGAGAGATATATTGGAGATTGTTAGTTTGTTAAGAGATAAATTTGATATGGAAGAAACTGTGATAAACACCACAGGGTTAACACATTTTTATGATATACTAAAAGCATCTGAATTGTATAATGAAAAAATAATTTCTGGTTTGAGTGAAATTATTAGAGAAATGGAAAATTTAAAACAAGAATATATGAAGTCATCAAATTATGAGGAAATTAAGCCAATTGAAGAAAGAATCCATAAGAAACAAGAGATATATATTGAGTTAGTTTCCAATATTGAAGCTTAAAAGATAAAAGTGAAATTGAGAATTGCCTGTATATGTTGCACCTAATATTGTATAAGAATTAAAACAGTCAAAAAAACATTTTATAGCGGAGGAATGAAAGTGATGGAGAGTTGAAGTCACCGAATGATAATCCTACGATTGGTTTGTTGTTGTGTAAGGGTAAAGATAAAATGGTAGCTGAATATGCTTTGAAAGATGTAAACAAACCAATGGGAGTAAGCGAATACAAACTTTCCAATCATGTTTCAGAGGAATTACAGGACAAGCTACCGTCGATTGAAGATATTGAAAAAAGAATCAATTAAAATTTTGCATCAAGGTGGTGCAAAATTTATATTAGCTTTATATTTGTGGGAAAAGGGATACACGAACGGTTTTAGTATTGTAAAAATATTGCCCATATTTCCGTGGTTTTGTGGGGATATGTTCTAATTTGGTACGCATGTGGAGACAGTATGCCTATTGAGCAACATCCAAAAAGAAGAAGGAATCCTGTATAACTCTGGATGTGGAGAGGGTTGATTACTGCCGCATCAAGAACGAAGGGAAGAGTTCTGACACTGATAAGTAAGCCTCATTATCGAATAGGATTTTGAATAGATAAGCTGCAGATGCGGAAATGATCCGATAGCTGCGGCTTGTTTTGTTTCAAGCCTAAATTGTTGATTGAAAAAGGAGGACAAGCGCTTTTGATGTGACAATCATAAGACGCAAAGCCGGGCATTATTGATTTACCCATAATCCGAAATATCCCACGTCGGGAACCCGCATCATAGCAGTTCACCCACAAAAAAACTTCCAGTAGAAATGCAAATGGGTTTGTGCTAAAATCTATAAGACCAGCAATACATTGCATTGGAAGAAAACGAATGGGAGGAGAAAAACTACAATGGTAAAACATATGATTTTCAGAAGTATCTTTTTGGTTGGCGGCCTGATTCTGTTTGCGGGATGTAGTGGAAAGACACCCGGGTCAATATCCGGGGGGCAGGAACAGCAGAATTCATCGGAACCGGCAGGCCAGGCAGATATGCCGGGACAATCCGGCGGGCAGAACTTGCCGGGGCAGTCGGAGGCTGAGGGCGGTCGGGAAAATGAGGAGGGCCAGATTGCCGGCTCTATTACGATGGCGGAGGCGAAGGCCGCTGCCCTGGGTAATGCGGGGCTTTCGGAGGAGGAGGTGCGGTTTGTCCGGGTTCAACTGGATTCGGAGAGCGGTTCTTCCACATATGATCTGGAATTTATCAGCGCAGATGCGGCATATGACTACAGGGTGAACGCGGCTACGGGGGAGATTCTTTCCATGAACTGCGAGATCGGTGATTACGATCTCGAGAGCGTGCCCCAGGGAACGCTTCAGGCCGTGGCCACTCAGCCAGAGCCCGGAGCCGCCCAGTCAGAACCTGGGGCCACTCAGCCAGAGCCCGGAGCTGCCCAGTCAGAACCTGGGGCCACTCAGCCGGAGCCCGGAGCCGCCCAGTCAGAACCTGGGAGCACTCAGCCGGAGCCCGGAGCCATCCAATCAGGGCCCGGAACCGCTCAGTCTGATGCCCGGGAAGGACAGTATATCGGTCTGGAGGCGGCAAAGCGTGTGGCCCTGGAACATGCCGGTCTGAAAGAAGAAGAGGTGGGCTTTGCTCATACGAAACTGGAACTGGAGGATGGAATCTGGCAATACGATGTGGAATTTTATCAGGACAGCACCCGGACGGAGTATGACTACGACATTGACGCGCTCACCGGGAAGATCCTCTCCTTCGATCATGATGCGGAGTATTATCCCCAGGGAACCGGCGGTGACAGCCCGACGGGGGATGGACAAATCACCGGGGACAAGGCGAAGGAAATCGCCCTGGAATATGCAGGTGTAGCCGAAGAGGAAGCGCAGTTCCTGGAAGTCTCTTATGATTATGACGACGGGCGCGCCGAGTTTGAGATCGAGTGGCATGTGGGACGGACAGAATACGCCTGCGATGTGGACGCGGTTACAGGCGAAGTGCTCGGTTTTGAGAAGGAGTTCGATTAGGGAAGTCTATGAGAATTTCAACACGCTGGTGGAGAATAAAACCGTGGTGTTTATCAGTCACAGGCTGTCAAGCTGCTGGTTCTGTGACTCTATCGCCGTGTTTGATCATGGATGGCTCATACAGCAGAGGAAATTTTCCGAAAAAAGTTGACAAATACCGGCGGCTGAATATATAATTAACCGAAGTGAATTCACAAAAAACTGCATATACAAAGACAGGGAAAAGAATCAGTAACAGTGTGAATGCTCCACAGAAAGCAGCCGGTTGATGAGAGGCGCGGAAGAACAGCACTGCGAATACATCTTGGAGTCGCATACTGAAATCACAGTAGGATATGCCGGGAGGCACCGTTATATGCCCAGGTATTTGCCATGCATTTTACACTTTGCATGGGATACTGCATGAGACGAACACCGTGAGGTGTCCGTAAACATTAGGTGGTAACGCGAACAAACTCGCCCTTTTGAACAGGGCGGGTTTTTATTTTGCTTTTTTGCGTATGGGGAACCAAAACAGGAGGGCCGAAAAATGTTTTTAAGAGTTGAAAAGAAAATTCTGGAATTAAGGAGCGGGATTTACATCGGAGTGGTTACGGCCATGGGGCTGGACAATCAATCCCCCAATGAGAAAATCGGGCAGCTGCTTCGAGGAGAGGTGGAAGCGGCTGCAGGGGCGTTAAGCGGAAAAAACCTGAAAGAGGACGAAAATCTGCAGTTGTATCGCTGCGCGATGAAGGAACTTGGCGTCAATCCTTCCAAATACCCCTGCTCCATTGAATCCATCCTCACCAGGATTTCCAAGAAGGGGGAATTCCCGGCGGTAAGTCCGGTGGTGGATCTTGGCAATTATATTTCCATAAAGTACAGACTTCCCGTAGGAGTACACGATCTGGACACTCTGCAGGAGGATCTGTGGATTCGCCTTGCCGGGGAGGAGGACTGCGGCATAGAGGAGAACCATCTGCAGGGGGATGAACTGAAGCCCGGGGAACCGGTGTATGTCTCCGGCCATCTTGTGAGAACCAGGCGCTGGATCTGGCGGCAAATGCGGGCAGGCCGGGTTGCGGAAACCGCGAAAAATTTCCTTTTCCCGATAGACGGATTTTATGACAACAGGGAACAGGTGGAAGCGGCCTGTGCCGAACTGGTATCCCGAATTCGGGAATTCTTTTCTGTGGAGGCGCAATTTGGCGTTATCAACCGGGAGAACGATGAAATACGCTTCGGCCTTATGACGGAAGAGGAAAAGGAAATAGAGAACCAGATTGCGATTATGCTAAAAGGCGTGGCTCAGAGTACGGCCACGCCGGAGATCCGCCGGAAGCTGGCGGAGGCCGGGAGAGAGGGGCGGCCGCTCCGAGTAAAGCTGGGGCTGGATCCTTCCGCGCCGGATATCCATATCGGCCATTCCGTGGTGCTGCGTAAGATCCGTCAGCTGCAGGATCTGGGCCATAAGGCGGTAATCATCATCGGGGATTACACGGGGATGATCGGTGATCCCACCGGCAAATCCAAGACCCGGAAACAACTGTCCCGGGAAGATGTGGAGCGCAACGCCGAAACCTATATGGAACAGATTTTCAAAATTATTGACCGTGACCGCACGGAAGTGCATTTCAACAGCGAATGGTTGAGCAAAATGAACTTCGGGGATGTGATTGAACTGGCCGCGAAATGCACCGTGGCCCGAATGCTGGAGAGAGATGATTTTAACAAACGTTACACCAATCATCTGCCCCTGTCGGTGCACGAATTTTTCTATCCGCTGATGCAGGCCTATGACTCCGTGGCCATTGAGGCGGACATCGAACTGGGCGGGACCGATCAGACCTTTAATATCCTGATGGGCAGAAATATTCAGAGGGATTATGGACAGACGCCTCAGTTGACGCTTTTTATGCCTCTTCTGGAAGGAATCGACGGCGTGGAAAAGATGAGTAAGAGTCTGGGAAATTATGTGGGGATCAGTGAGCCTGCCGCGGTGATCTATGAAAAGATCATGAAGATTCCGGATTCCCTGATTCTCAAGTACTATAATCTCTGCACGGATGTGCACCCGGACGAAGTGGCGAAGCTGCAGAAAATGTTGGAGGACGGAGTGAATCCGAGAGATGTGAAGATGATGCTGGCCCTGGAAATCACCGGGCTTTATGCCGGAAAAGAGGCGGCGGTTCAGGCGCAGGAGCACTTTAGAATGGTATATCAGAAAAACCAGATGCCGGAAGATGTGCCGTCCCTGGAGATTGACGGAGGTTCCGATCCTGTCCAGGGGGAGCAGATTCTCAATCTTCTGGCCGGCGGGGGCTTTTACAAGACCAAGAGTGAGGCCCGGCGGATCTTTCAGCAGGGAGGCGCGCAGGTGGACGGAGAGAAGGTGACGGACGTAAAGGCGCTGGCACTTCCGGCCGGGACGGAACATACGCTGAAAATGGGAAAGAACAGATTTTTCAAGATACTGGTGAGATAAACTCTTTTCCATGGAAAAGGAGCGGAGGAAAGAATACGGGATGGAAAAGTGGATGGTAGCCGCCAAAAAGGCGGATTTTGAGAGTTGGGCAAGGCAGTTCGGCATCAGCCCGGTGTTGGCCCGGATTATTCGGAACAGGGATATTACGGAGCCGGAAGAGGTGGGGAAGTTCCTGGGAGGCACCTTGGCCGATTGTTACAGCCCCTGGCTGCTGAAAGGCATGGAGGAAGCGGTGGGCCTGCTTCGGAACAATATGGCCGGCAATGTGAAAATCCGGGTGATCGGGGATTATGATGTGGACGGCATATGTTCCTCCTATATCCTTACCAGGGCTCTGCGGGACATGGGGGGGAGGGTAGATACCGCCATTCCTCACCGGATCCGGGACGGGTACGGGCTGAATGACGCTCTGATTGAGGAAGCCCATGCCGATGGGGTGGGTCTGATTGTCACCTGCGACAACGGCATTGCGGCCCAGCCTCAGATTGCCCGGGCCCGGGAACTGGGAATGCAGGTGGTGGTGACGGACCATCACGAGGTGCCCTATGTGGAAGAAGAGGGCCGCAGAATCCAGCAGCTGCCCCCGGCGGAGGCGGTGATCGATCCCAAGCAGGAGGGCTGCGGTTATCCCTGGCAGGGAATCTGCGGCGCGGTGGTGGCTTACAAGCTGGTTTCGGCTCTGGGAGAACGCATGGCTTTTCAGGGGCTGGAAGCCTTGAAAGAGGAGTTGCTGCCCTTTGCTGCCCTGGCCACGGTGTGTGATGTGATGGAACTTAAAGATGAAAATCGGATTTTGGTGCGGGAGGGGCTGCGCCGCTTTGGCACCTGTGATAATCCGGGCCTCCGGGCCCTGCTGGAGGTAAACGGTCTGGACCCTGCGGCGGTGTCGGCCTATCATCTGGGGTTTGTTCTGGGGCCCTGCCTCAATGCCACCGGGCGGCTGGATACGGCCCGGCGCGCCCTGGAATTGTTGGAGAGCCGGGACAGGACAGAGGCCATGACCGCCGCCAGGGAATTGAAAGACCTGAATGACAGCCGGAAAAATATGACGCTCCAGGGGGTGGAACAGGCAGTGGAACAATTGGAAGCGGCGGGTGGCCTGCCTGATCCCGTGATGGTACTCTACCTGCCCCAGGTGCATGAAAGCCTGGCGGGCATCATCGCCGGACGGATCAGGGAGCGGTATCATCACCCGGTCTTTGTGCTGACCAGGGGAGAGGAGGGGGTCAAGGGTTCCGGACGTTCCATAGAGACTTACCATATGTATGACGCCATGAGCCGGGTAAAGCAGTATTTTACCAAGTATGGAGGACACAGGATGGCGGCGGGACTGTCCATGAAGGAGGAGGATGTGGAACCTCTGCGGCAGGCCCTGAATGCCGGCTGCGGCCTGACCCCGGAGGACTTTGTGCCGAGAGTACATATCGACGTGCCCATGCCCCTTTCCTTTGCCAATATGGAATTGGCAAGAGAATTGGAAAAACTGGAGCCCTACGGCGCAGGGAATCCCAGACCCCTTTTTGCCCAGAAGGGAGTAATTCTCAAAAGGGGCAGACGCATCGGGGCAAAGCAGAATTTTGCCAGGTTTACGGTGGAGGCGGAGGGCGTCTGCCGGGAACTGCTGTTTTTTGGGGATCTGGAGGCTTTTTGCCGCAGCCTGGAGGAAAGGCATGGTCCGGGAAGTGCGGAGAGGCTTTTCGCCGCGGGCGGGGGCTATGAAATGGGAATCGCCTATCAATTGGGAATCAACCGTTACCGGGGCCGGGAGGAATTGCAGTTCACCATCCAAAATTTCTATTTTGTTTAGCTTCATTTAATTTTTTTCTTATGAATTAGTCACATTTTGGACACATTTCATGGGTATAGTATATAGCAGATAGTTGATGAACTCACTATCTCCCCCCCTCATAAGAAATAGCGGAAGCCCCGGCAGCGATACCGGGGCTTTTGCTGTGTGGGCGGCCTGTTTATGCAGTTTCTATTTTGTTTAGGTTCATTTTATTTTTTTCTAATGAATTGGACACACTTTAGACATATTTCATGGGTATAGTAGATTACAGATAGTTGATGAACTCACTATCTCCCCCCTCATAAGAAATAGCGGAAGCCTCGGTAGCGATACCGAGGCTTTTGCCATGGGGATAAAAAAATCATTTACATATGGGGGGCGGTCATTTATAGTAATAGGTAGATGGACTCCCGGCGGGGAGGGAAGGAGATATGTCATGAAACTGACAGATTTGTTGTGCAAGCTGGAGTACGAATGCATACAGGGCAGCACGGACCTGGAGATCGGCCAGGTGGTGTATGATTCCCGGAAAATAGCGGAGGGCTGCCTGTTTATCTGCATCAGAGGAGCCAATTTTGACGGACATGATTTTGCGGCGGAAGCCGTGGAGAAGGGGGCCCGGGCGCTGGTGGTGTCCCAGGAGGTGCCGGAGGCGGCCGGGAAGGATGTGACGGTGATCCGGGTTCCCGATACCCGGTATGCCCTGGCGTTTATCTCCGCGGCTTACTTTGGCGATCCGGCGGAGAAACTGCGGGTGATCGGCGTCACCGGCACCAAGGGGAAGACTACCACCACCTACATGGTGAAATCCATATTGGAAAACGCGGGTTACAAGGTGGGACTGGTGGGAACCATTGAGGTGATTATCGGCAGAGAGCGCATCCATGCGGGCAATACCACCCCGGAATCCTATGCGCTGCAGGAATACTTTGCCCGGATGGTGGAAGCGGGCATGGACGCGGTGGTCATGGAAGTGTCCTCCCAGGGGCTGATGCTTCACCGCACCCAGGGTTTTGTGTTTGACCTGGGCATTTTTACCAATCTGGAACCGGACCATATCGGCCCCAACGAACATGCCAGCTTCGAGGAATATCAGCGCTGTAAGGGCCTGCTGTTCAAACAGTGCAGGGTGGGCATTGTCAACGGGGACGACTCCCATGTGGATGCGGTACTGGAAGGCCACAGCTGCCAGTTGGAGCGGTATGGCATCGGAGAGGGCAATGACCTGCGAGCCGGACAGGTGCGGCTGGTTCGAAAGCCCGGGGAACTGGGAGTGGCATTCCGGGTGGAAGGGCTGATGGATTTTGAGGTGGAGGTGCCTGCGCCCGGGCGTTTCAGCGTCTATAACGCGCTGACGGCCATTGCCATCTGCAGGCATTTTAACGTGCGGGAGGACGATATTAAGAGGGCGCTGCTGGCGGTGCGGGTCAAGGGACGCATCGAGCGGGTGAAGGTGCCCGGGCCTTTTACGCTGCTGATTGACTACGCCCACAACGCCATGGCGCTGGAGAGTCTGCTGGTCACTCTGCGGGAATATGAACCTAACCGGCTGGTGTGCCTGTTCGGCTGCGGCGGCAACCGTTCCCCGCAGCGGCGCTATGAGATGGGGGAGATCAGCGGCAGGCTGGCGGACCTGACCATCATCACCTCCGACAATCCCCGGTTCGAGGAACCCCAGGCCATCATTGACGATATCAAGACCGGCATGGCCAGGACAGAGGGAGCTTATGTTGAAATCTGCGACCGTAAGGAAGCCATCCGCTACGCCATTACCCACGGGCAGGAGGGAGATATCATCATACTGGCCGGGAAAGGGCATGAGGACTACCAGGAGATCCGGGGGGTGAAATATCCCATGGACGAGAGAGTCCTGATCCGGGAAATCCTGGAGGAGGACTCTCGGAACTGAGGAAGTTTCAGCCTTCCCGGAAGGCGCCGGTGAGAACAGGAGATAGAGGAAAAGATTTTGACAAAATACGCGGATGTGATTATAGATATCTCTCACGAAAAGGTGGATCGCCCCTTCCAGTATCGGATCCCCGAGAGTATGCTGGAAGGGCTGGAGGTGGGGATGTGCGTGACGGTGCCCTTCGGCAAGGGCAATACCCTGCGCAGGGGCTATGTGACGGATATCACGGAAAAATGTTCCTTTGATCCCCAAAGGATCAAGGAAGTCCACAGCCTGGCCCGGGACGGCGTGGGAGTGGAGGACTGTCAGATTCGGCTGGCCCGGTGGATTCGTCTGGCTTATGGGGGCACCATGATTCAGGCGCTGAAAACCGTGCTGCCGGCCAAACATACCGTGAAAAAGGCAGAGCGCAGAAAGCTGTGTCTGGCCGTCACCCGGGAGGAAGGCATCTCCCTGCTGGGGGAGTGCCGGCGAAAAAAACAGGCCGCCAGGGCCAGGCTCTTGCAGGAACTGCTGCAGGAAGGAGAACTCCCTTACGAACTGGCCACGGGAAAGCTGATGGTATCACCTGCGGTAATCCGGGGGCTGGAGGGGCTGGGGGCTGTCCGGGTGGAGGTTCTGCAGTCCTTTCGCAACCCGGTGAAGCAGCAGGGGCGGGAGGAGGCGGCCAAGGCACTGAGCGGGGAGCAGCAGGCAGCGGTGAATCGGGTCATGGAGGATTACGACGGCGGTGATCCGGGCACCTATCTGCTGCAGGGCATCACCGGCAGCGGCAAGACGGAAGTCTATATCCGCCTGGCGCAGGAGATGGTGGAACGGGGCAGACAGGTGATCGTGCTGATCCCGGAGATCGCCCTGACCTATCAGACGCTGATGCGGTTTTACAGATGCTTTGGTGACCGGGTCAGCGTGCTGAATTCCACCCTGTCTGCAGGAGAAAAATATGATCAGTGCGAGCGGGCGAAATGCGGGGAGATTGATGTGATCATCGGCCCCCGTTCCGCCCTGTTTGTGCCGTTTCCCAAAGTGGGACTGATCCTGATGGACGAGGAGCATGAAGCCAGCTACAAGAGCGAGAGCACGCCCAAGTATCATGCCCGGGAGACGGCTGTCTATCTGGCGTCCCTCCATGGGGCCAGCGTGGTGCTGGGCTCGGCGACTCCCTCCATGGAGGCGGCCTACCGGGCCCGGGAAGGGCAGTACAGGCCGCTTTTTCTGACACGCAGGCTCACGGGGGGCAGTCTGCCCCGGGTGTACACGGTGGATCTAAGGGAGGAACTGAAACAGGGCAACCGATCCATTTTCAGCAGGAAATTGCAGGAACTTCTGGAGGACCGGCTAAAAAAAGGCCAGCAGGGCATGCTGTTTATTAACCGCCGGGGTTTTGCGGGATTTGTCTCCTGCCGGGCCTGCGGTCATGTGATGAAATGTCCTCATTGCGATGTGTCTCTGTCCCAGCACAGGGGAGGAAGGCTGGTATGTCATTACTGCGGCTATGAGACCCCGGATGTCACGGCGTGTCCGGAATGCGGCTCCGGGTATATCTCCGGCTTCCGGGCCGGGACCCAGCAGATCGAGGAAAGACTGAAAGCCATGTTTCCGAATATGCGGGTGCTGCGGATGGATGCGGACACCACCAGGACCAAAGACAGCCACGGGCAGATTCTGGCCGCGTTCGCCGCAGGGGAGGCGGATGTGCTGGTGGGTACCCAGATGATCGTCAAGGGGCATGATTTTCCCAATGTGACGCTGGTGGGGGTGCTGGCGGCGGATCTGTCCCTGTCCGTGGGAGACTATCGGGCCGGAGAGAGGACATTCCAACTGCTGACCCAGGCAGCAGGCAGGGCGGGCCGGGGCAGCGAGCCCGGTGAAGTGGTGATTCAGACCTATCAGCCGGAGCATTATGCCGTCACCCATGCGGCGGCCCAGGACTATGACGGTTTTTACCGGGAGGAAATACTGTTCCGTGAACTGATGGGCTATCCTCCGGTGGCTCATATGCTGGCGGTGCAGATCTATGCGGCATGGGAGGAGGAGGGCAGCAGGCTGGCTCTGGGGCTGGCGGAACTGGCCGGGACCTATGTGGACCAGTCCCAGCCTCTGGCCCGGCGGATGATGATCGTGGGCCCTGCCCCGGCAGGGGTGGGCAAAGTCAATGACATCTTCCGCTTCGTATTTTATGTGAAAGATCACAGCTACCGCCGGCTGATCCAGGTAAAAGACGGCCTGGAGAAGCGGATGGGGGAATGGATGCAGACCCGGCGCAGCAGGCAGGCGGTCAGCCTCCAATTTGACTTTGATCCCATGAATACATTATAGGTACTTGAAAAATATCCCATTTTTTGAGATAATATAATAATTATGATTCTTTTAAACGGGATTTTCCAATACTTATCGGCCTGGCAGGCAATGACGAAAGCCGTTTTTTGCAATTCCGCCGGAGAATATCGGGCTGTGTGCCTGCCGGAGGCGGTTTCGCCAATGTCGGTTACAGGCCCGGGCATGAAAGGAGAAAGATATGGCAATTCGTAATATACGGGAGATCGGAGAGGATATTCTCACTAAAAAATGCAAGGAAGTGACGGAGATGACAGACCGTACCAGATATCTGATTGAGGATATGCTGGACACTCTGTATGAGGCCAACGGTGTGGGGCTGGCGGCCTGTCAGGTGGGTGTACTCAAACGCATCGTGGTCATTGACGTGACGGGGGAGGATCCCTATGTGCTGATCAATCCCCGCATCCTGGAGACCGGCGGGGAGCAGACCGGTTCCGAGGGATGTCTGAGCGTGCCGGGGAAGTCAGGGATCGTCACCAGGCCCAATTATGTGAAGGTGGCTGCTCTGGACGCGGATATGAAACCCTTTGAACTGGAAGGGACGGAACTGCTGGCCAGAGCCATCTGCCATGAACTGGATCATCTGGACGGACACCTGTATGTGGAGATGGTGGAAGGAGAACTGACGGATTTAAAGCCCGTGCCGGAGGATGAGGAGGAATAAATGAAAATTGTTTTTATGGGAACTCCCGATTTCTCCGTGGAGGCGCTGGAAGCGCTGATCCGGGCGGGACATGAGATCACGGCAGTGGTGACGCAGCCGGATAAAGCTAAGGGACGCAGCGGCAGCCTGCAATACTCCCCGGTGAAGGAGTGTGCGCTGGCGCATGGGATCCCCGTGTTCCAGCCCCAGCGGATCAAGCGCCCGGAGGCGGTGGCGGAACTGAAAACCTATGAGGCGGATATGTTTGTGGTGGTGGCCTTCGGCCAGATCCTCTCCCAGGAGATATTGGATATGCCGGCCCATGGCTGTCTGAACATCCACGCCTCTCTGCTGCCTCGGTACCGGGGGGCATCCCCTATTCAGCATGTGATTCTGAACGGGGAGGAGCGGACGGGCATCACCATCCAGCAGATGGACGCGGGGGTGGACACCGGGGATATCCTCTATCAGGTGGAACTTCCCATTCACAGGGAGGATACCAGCCAGACCCTGTTTGAGAAGCTGGCGCCCCTGGGAGGCCAGGCCATTGTGGAGACGCTGGCATTGCTGGAACAGGGACGCCTGGCGCCCAGAAAGCAGGAGGAGGGGGAGAGCAGTTATGCGCCCCTGATCACCAAGGAGATGGGACGCATCGACTTTTCCGGGGATGCCCGGTCCATCGAGAGGCTTGTACATGGTATGAATCCCTGGCCCAGCGCTTATACTTCCTATCAGGGGAAGCAGCTGAAAATATGGGATGCCGCCGCGCTGGAAGAAGAGACCACCCTGGAGCCGGGGACCGTTGCCGCCGTAGGCAGACAGGATTTTACGGTGGCAGCCGGCAGGGGACTTCTCCGGATACAGGAGCTGCAGTTAGAGGGCAAGAAGCGCATGAGTGCCCATGATTTCCTGCTGGGCGTACACCTGACTCCGGGAGAGAAATTGGGAGACGCGGAACGCTGAACTCTGAACAGCATTTCCCCGTAAAGCGCACTGATCCATGTCAGGACGCTGCAGGCGGCCTGATATGGATCAACAGTCTCGTGTGGTTGAAGGGGGAATGCGGAACTCTAATAGGAGGTTTGTTATGTTTTATTGGGATCCAACTTATATTTTGGTGATTATAGGGCTTCTGATCAGTCTGGGGGCCAGCGCCATGGTGAACTCCGCCATGAGGAAGTACCATCAGGTGCACAACAGCAAGGGCATCACCGGGGCGGAATGTGCCAGACGCATACTGGACAATGAGGGATTGTACCAGGTGCAGGTGGAGGATCTGGGCAGCAACGGCGGGGATCATTTTGATCCGCAGTCCAATGTGGTGCGCCTTTCCCATCAGAATTACAGCGGCAGGAGTATTACGGCCATGGGCGTGGCCGCCCATGAGTGCGGCCATGCCATACAGCATGCCCAGGGATATACCCCCATTCGGATTCGGTCGGCGCTGGTGCCCGTGGTGAACATCGGCAGCAATGCCAGCATGCCCCTGATCCTTCTGGGAGTGGTGCTGAGTTGGAATCAGTTGCTGATCCAGCTTGGGATCATCGCCTTTGCCCTCACCGTGGTGTTCCAGCTGGCAACTTTGCCGGTGGAATTCAACGCCTCCGGCAGGGCTCTGGAACGGCTGGAGCATTATGGCATCGTAACGGCCCAGGAGAACAGGGGCTGCCGGAAGGTGCTCGGCGCCGCCGCCATGACCTATGTGGCGGGCACGCTGGCGGCGGTACTGCAGCTTCTGCGTTTGATCCTGCTTTTCGGCGGCGGACGCCGCAGGGACGATTGAGAGTTGAACGGCAAAAGGAAGAGGGCTATGGCTGATAACATAAGGGAGATCGTGCTGGATACCCTGCTGGAGATGGAGCGCAGCAGGGTTTATTCCAATCAGGCCGTAAAGGCGGCGCTGGATAAATATGATTATCTGGACAGTCAGGACAAGCGCTTTATCAAGCGGCTGGCCGAGGGCTGTGTGGAGCGCAGGATAGAGTTGGACTATCTGCTGGACCAATTTTCCAGCGTGCCGGTGTCCGGGATGAAGCCCCTGATTCGCTGCCTTCTGCGCATGGGAGTATACCAGATTCTGTATATGGACGGCGTGCCCCACAGCGCTGCCTGCAACGAGGCGGTAAAACTGGCCGGCAAACGGAAATTTACGAACCTGAAAGGTTTTGTGAACGGGGTGCTGCGGAAAATAGCTTCCCGGAAGGACAGCCTTCCTCTGCCGGATCCGGAGGCGGAGCCTCTTCTCTATCTGTCCGTGAGGTATTCCATGCCTCAGTGGATTGTGGAAATGTGGCTGGCGGAATATGGACGGGAACAGACCCGGGAACTGCTGGAGCAGCTGTTGACAGTCCATCCGGTGACCATTCGCTTCACCCGGGGAGTGACGGAGGAGCAGCGCCGGGACTATCTTCTCAAATGGCAGCAAAGAGGGGTACAGGTGACCCGGTCGGAGTATTTGGACTATGCTTATTACCTGGAAGGGGTTCTGGGAGTGGCGGCGCTGGAAGGTTATGAGGAGGGCGCGTTTATGGTGCAGGACGTCAGTTCCATGCGCTGCGTGGAGGCAGCGGGTCTGAAAGAGGGAGACCGGGTCATGGACGTGTGCGCTGCTCCCGGCGGAAAAGCCCTGTTGGCGGCGGAGAAAGTCTCCCATGTACTGGCCCGGGACGTTTCGGAGCACAAGCTGGACAGAATCCGGGAAAACGCCTGCCGTCTTGGAATGGAAGAAAAGCTGGAACTGGAACTGTGGGACGCCTGCCGGGAGGATCCGGACAAGGCGGGCAGCGCGGATGCGGTTTTTATGGACGTGCCCTGTTCCGGCCTGGGTGTTCTGGGCAAAAAAAGGGATATTAAATACCATGTGACACCGGATAGTCTGGAGGAACTGATAAAACTGCAGCGCCGGATCATCCAGGGAAGCTGGCGGTATGTAAAGCCGGGAGGCGTGTTGATGTACAGCACCTGTACCATAAACAGGCGGGAAAATCAGGAGAATTGTGACTGGATCTGCGAGAATTTTCCCTTTGTCCTGGAGGAAAGCCAACAACTGCTGCCGCGGCAGGCCCATATGGACGGTTTTTTTTATGCCAGGTTCAGACGGCTGGAAGACGATAAATGACATCAAGGGTCTACGGGCATATAACATATAAGCCGGAGAGAGACTCGCGGTTTCAGGGAAAGAGGAAAGTATGGCGTGGGAGAATCAGAACGGAAAAACAGATATAAAATCTCTGGCTCTCACGGAGCTGGAACGGGAACTGACGGCCCTGGGGGAAAAGCCTTTCCGGGCAAAGCAGCTCTATCAGTGGCTGCACCAAAAGCTGGCCCGGTCGTATGAGGATATGACCAATCTTCCCAAAGGGCTGCGGGAGAAGCTGGCGGAACAATATGCCTGTACCACTCTGCGCCGGGTGCAGGTGCAGGAGTCCCGGATAGACGGTACCAAAAAATTCCTTTTTGCCCTGGAAGACGGCCATGTGGTGGAGAGTGTGTGGATGCGTTATAAGCATGGCAACAGCGTGTGCATCTCCTCCCAGGTGGGCTGCCGTATGGGCTGCCGCTTCTGTGCTTCCACCCTGGGAGGACTGGTGCGGAACCTGCTGCCGGGGGAGATGCTGGATCAGGTCTATGCCATCAGCCTGCTCACCGGGGAGCGGGTGTCCAATGTGGTGGTCATGGGCACGGGGGAGCCCTTGGACAATTATGACAGTCTGGTACGGTTCCTGGAGCTGCTGACGGATGAGAAGGGCCTGCACATCAGCGCCAGAAATATCACGGTGTCCACCTGCGGCCTGGTGCCCCAGATGCGGAAGCTGGCCCGGGAGAAGCTGCAGATCACCCTGGCCCTCTCCCTGCACGCCGCCACGGACGAAAAGCGCAGGAGTCTTATGCCTGTGGCCAATCGGTACGGCATCGGGGAGTTGATGGAGGCCTGCAGGGAGTATTTTGAACGGACGGGCAGGCGCATTACCTTTGAGTACAGCCTGGTGGGAGGCGTCAATGATACCCGGGAGGACGCCCGACTGCTTGCCGCTCTGGCGGGGCCGCTGCGCTGCCATGTGAACCTGATCCCGGTGAATCCCATCAAAGAGCGGGAATATGTGCAGTCGGAAGCGGGACGGATACAGGCATTTAAAAATATGCTTGAAAAAAATGGAATTAATGTTACTATAAGAAGGGAAATGGGGAGGGACATCGACGGCGCCTGCGGGCAGCTCAGACGTTCCTATATGCAGGAGGATCAGACGTGCTAAAGACGTTTTCAATCACCGATATCGGCAGGAAGAGAAGACAGAACCAGGACTATGTATTCAGTTCGGAACGGGCCATTGGGAACCTGCCCAATCTGTTCATTGTGGCAGACGGCATGGGAGGGCATAAGGCCGGAGAATACGCGTCAAAATATACGGTGGAGACCATCTGCAACCATATTGAGAGATCCCTGGAAAAAGACCCGGTGCCGATTCTGCAGAAAGCCATAGAGATGGCCAATACCCAGATCCGCAGGCGGGCCAGCGAGGATGTAAGCCTGGAGGGCATGGGCACGACTGTGGTGGCCGCCACCTGCCTAGGGGGGCAATTACAGGTGGCAAATGTGGGGGACAGCAGGCTTTATGTGGTAAATGACGGAATCCGGCAGATCACCAGGGATCATTCCCTGGTGGAGGAGATGGTGCGGATGGGAGGCATCGACAGGGCTGCGGCCCGCAACCATCCGGACAAGAATATCATCACCAGGGCCATAGGAGCCAACGATACCGTGGAGGCGGATTTCTTTACTGTGGAACTGACGACGGGAGATATCGTACTGTTGTGCTCGGACGGCCTGACCAACATGTTAGAGGACGAGGAGATTCGGGACATTCTCAGCGGCCCGGGAGAGTTGGCCCAGAAAGCCCAGAGGCTGATCGAGGCGGCCAATGCCCATGGCGGCAAGGATAATATTGCCATTATTTTGATTGAGCCCCTGGCATAGAGTCGGCTTTGGCCCGTAAAGAGAAGTGGGAACGGAGAGGTAATATGGTAAAAATTGGGATGATGATAGGCGACCGCTATGAGATTCTGGAAAAGATCGGTACCGGCGGCATGTCCGATGTATATAAGGCCAAGTGTCATAAGCTGAACCGCTATGTGGCGGTGAAGGTGCTGAAACAGGAATTCAGCGAGAATGAAAATTTTGTGTCAAAGTTTCGGATCGAGGCCCAGGCGGCTGCCAGCCTCATGCACCCCAACATCGTCAATGTATACGATGTTGGGGCGGAAAACGACATTTACTATATCGTCATGGAATTGGTGGAAGGCATCACGCTGAAAAAATATATTGAGCGGAAGGCCCGGCTGTCCTATAAGGAGGCAGTCAGCATCGCCATTCAGGTGAGCATGGGTATCGAAGCCGCCCACAACAACCATATCATACACCGGGACATCAAGCCTCAGAATATCATTATTTCCCGGGAGGGCAAGGTGAAAGTGACGGATTTCGGCATCGCCAAGGCTGCCACCAGCAACACCATTACCTCCAATGTGATGGGCTCTGTACACTACACGTCTCCGGAACAGGCCAGAGGCGGATACAGCGATGAAAAGAGTGATATCTATTCCCTGGGTGTCACTCTGTTCGAGATGCTGACAGGCCGGGTGCCCTTTAATGGTGAGACCACGGTGGCCATCGCCATCAAGCATATCCAGGAGGAGATGGTTTCTCCCAAAGAGTTTGTGCCGGAGATTCCCGGGAGTGTGGAAGCCATCGTACTGAAATGCTGTCAGAAGTCTCCCGACAGGCGCTACCAGAACATGGCGGAGGTGATCGCGGACTTAAAGCAGTCCCTGATCAGCCCGGATGAGGACTTTGTGGTGGCCCGGGATATGGACGAGGAGGCCAGCACCCGGACCATCTCAGAGGAGGAGATGGCTCAGATCAAGAGAAAGGCCCGTCGGCAGGACGCTTATGAGGAGCAGATGCGGCTCAGTTCCCAGTACACCAGGCCTCCCCAGGAGGAGGAGTACTACGAGGACGAAGAGTATTACGAGGAGGATGAGTACGACGGCGGAGACGGCAGGATGGAAAAGGTGACAGTGGTGCTGGCCATTCTGGCGGGGGTGGTAATCTGCGCCATCATTCTGGTGTTGGTGGGCAGGATATTCGGTGTCATGAACAGGGACGACATCGGCAGCAAAATCGACACATCGGCAGAGGAAAGCAGTGGTGTGATGCAGCCGGAAGGAACCACACCGCCTCCGGAAGGCGGGAGCAGTGTGCTGACCGTGCATATGGTGGACGTACTGGGCTGGGACGTGGAGGATGCCAAGAAGGAGATGGTGCGCATCGGCCTGGTTCCCGAAGTGACCGCGGTGGAATCCGATACTTATGAGAAGAATAAGGTGATTTCCACGGATATTGCGGTGGGTGCCGAGGTGGAGGTTAACAGCACGGTGGTGCTGACGGTCAGCGCCGGGACGGAGGCCAAAAACGTGCCGGAGGTGACAGGGCTTACCTATGAGGAGGCATACAGCAAGATTACGGCGGAAGGATTTCTGGTGAATCGTCTGGAGAGTTATTCCGCTGCGGTGGAAAAGGGCAGGGTGATCAATCAGAACCCTCTGGGAGGCGAGCCTGCAGCCAGCGGAGCCACTGTCACCCTGAGTGTGAGCCTGGGGCTGGAGGACGGCAAAGTTCTTATGCCCAATCTCATTGGGGGTGATCAATTAGAGGCAGAAGAGTGGATTCATGAGAAAGGAATGATCCTGCAGTCCATAGGGGAGGAGTACAGCGATACCATCGCCGAGGGCCTGGTGTGCTACCAGAATTTCTCTGCGGGAACCCCCCTGGATCCGGGAACCCCTATTGTATTTAAGATCAGCCTGGGCCGGGATCCTGCGGCGGGCATTACCTACAAGTGCACGAATGTTTCAATAGAGGCTCCCACCATCAGCGAGGCCCCGGACTATTCTTCCGGCAGCGATGTACATGTCACTTTGGTGACGGACGCCGGGAAGGTGCTGATGGACGTGACCACCAGTTCTTTCCCCCTGCCGGTGAATGTCTATGGCATTACTTCCCAGTGGGGAACCATCACTCTGACCTACACGTCTACGGTGAACGGTGTGTCGGAGAGTAAATCCGTACAGAGGAGGATCGAGTTTGTACCGGAATAGGAAGGTTTTTGCTTATGCGGGGTAAAATTATAAAAGGGATTGCGGGGTTCTACTATGTGCATGTGCCGGACTGCGGAACTTACGAGTGCAAGGCAAAAGGGATTTTCCGCAAAGAACAGATAAAACCCCTGGTGGGGGACGATGTGGAGATCGACCTGCTGGATCCGGTGGAAAAAACAGGGAATATCCGCACCCTCCTGGCCCGTTCCAGCCAGCTGGTCCGCCCGGCGGTGGCCAATGTGGATCAGGCCATGGTGATTTTTGCCATTACCCATCCCCAGCCCAATTTCAATCTGCTGGACCGCTTTCTGATTATGATGCAGCAGCAAAATCTTTCCTGTCTCATCTGTCTGAACAAGGCGGATCTGGACCGGGAGGGGAAGGGGCAGAAATATGCGGAAATTTACCGGGCCTGCGGCTATCGGGTGCTGACGGTCAGCGCCGCCGGGAAGCAGGGCATCGGGCAGCTTGCGGAACTGCTGCGGGGCCGGACCACTGCGGTGGCCGGGCCCAGCGGCGTGGGAAAGTCCTCTCTGGTGAACTGCCTGCAGTCCGGCACGGTGATGGAGACCGGGGAGATCAGCAGAAAGATTGAGAGAGGCAGACATACTACCAGGCATACGGAATTGATTGCTCTGGGAGAGGACACATACATTTTGGATACGCCGGGGTTCAGTTCTCTGGGACTGTTTGGGCTGGAGAAGGGGCAGCTTGCGGCGTATTATCCGGAACTGCGGGACTATGAGGCAGACTGCCGCTTCGGAGGCTGCTCCCACACGGTGGAACCGGGCTGTGCCGTGAGGCAGGCTTTGGAACAGGGGCGGATCAGCAGACTGCGCTATGGGAATTACTGCCAGCTGTACGAAGAGCTGAAGGCTCAGAAGCCTGTATATAAATAGGAAGGATGAAGGATACTATGAAATTAGGAATCGTGGGGCTCCCCAATGTGGGAAAAAGCACTTTATTCAACTCATTGACCAAGGCCGGCGCGGAGTCTGCCAACTACCCGTTCTGTACCATTGACCCCAATGTGGGCATCGTGGCGGTGCCGGACAAAAGACTGAAGCTGCTGGGGGATATGTATCAGTCCAGAAAAGTGACTCCGGCGGTGATCGAGTTTGTGGACATTGCGGGGCTGGTAAAGGGCGCTTCCAAGGGAGAGGGGTTGGGCAACCAGTTTCTGAGCAATATCCGGGAGGTGGACGCCATCGTCCATGTGGTCCGCTGCTTCGAGGACGCCAATGTAATACATGTGGACGGCAGTGTGGACCCCATGCGGGATATTGAGACCATCAATCTGGAACTGATCTTTTCGGATCTGGAGATCCTGGAGAGACGTTATGCCAAGGTGGCCAAAGCGGCGCGGATGGACAAGACCCTGGCCAAAGAGGAGGCTCTGCTGACGCGGCTTAAGGAGCATCTGGAGAGCGGCAGAATGGCAAAGAGTATGGAAGCCGGGGATGAGGATGAACTGGAACTGCTGCGTTCTTACAATCTGCTGACTTACAAACCGGTGATCTATGCCGCCAATGTGGCGGAGGGGGATCTGGCGGACGATGGTGTTTCCAATTCCCATGTGGAGGCGGTGAGGCATTTTGCCGCCGGGGAAGACAGCGAAGTGTTTGTGATCTGCGCCCAGATCGAGCAGGAGATCGCGGAATTGGACGATGATGAGAAGGCTATGTTTCTGGAGGATCTGGGCATCGCTCAGTCGGGTCTGGACAAGCTGATCGCTGCCAGCTACCGCCTGCTGGGACTAATGAGTTTCCTGACCGCCGGGGAAGACGAGACCAGGGCCTGGACCATCAAGATCGGCACCAAGGCCCCTCAGGCGGCGGGTAAGATCCACTCCGACTTCGAACGGGGCTTCATCAAGGCGGAGGTGGTCAATTATCAGGATCTGCTGGAGCAGGGATCCCTGGCGGCCGCCCGGGAAAAGGGCCTGGTAGGTATGGAAGGCAAGGATTATGTGGTTCGGGACGGTGACGTGATTCTCTTTAGATTTAATGTGTGACGGGAGAAACATGCAATACTAAAATAGGAGGCAGGACATGCAGGATATCATGGGGGTAAACGACATAGCTTTTCCCAACCTGGGGTTGTATCTGAGAAATGTTCCCCAGGGTTTTACCATATTCGGCTTCTACATTTCCCTGTATGGTGTGATCATCGCCATAGGGGTGATGGCCGGTATTGCCCTGGCGGCCCATGTAGCCAGAAAAACCGGGCAGAATCCGGACGATTATTGGGATTTTGCCATTTACGGAGTGATTTTCGGCGTCATAGGTGCCCGGATCTACTATGTGGTGTTTGAATGGGACAGCTATAAGGATAATCTGCTGGAAATCTTTCGGATGCGGAACGGCGGCCTGGCCATCTACGGGGGTGTGATCGCGGCATTTATCACTCTGTTTGTCTGGTGCAGGATCAAGAAGAGGGATCCCAGGGAGATCGGGGATACGGCCATGGCAGGGCTGTTGCTGGGGCAGATTATCGGGCGGTGGGGAAATTTCACCAATCGGGAAGTGTTCGGCAAGTACACGGACGGACTTCTGGCCATGCGGATACCGCTGGAGGCGGTGCGGGACCGCACGGATATTACGGAGGATATTGCCTCCCATATCACGGAGGGCATTAATTATATTCAGGTCCACCCCACCTTTTTCTACGAGAGTGCCCTGAACCTGTTGCTGCTGGCGGCGATATTGCTGTATTATCGGCACAAGCGCTTCCGGGGAGAGATCTGCCTGATGTATCTGGGCGGTTATGGCATTATTCGTTTCTTTGTGGAGGGCATTCGGACAGACCAGCTAAAGCTGGCAGGAACCAGTATCGCAGTATCACAAGTGTTGGGTATAGTACTATTTGGACTGGCTGCAGCTGCTGATGTGGGAATCAGGATTCATTTAAGGCACAATGCTGACAGGGGGAACGGAGAGAAAGCGGAGGACACTCCCAAAACCGAAAAAGCATAATTGGTAGCTCAAAAAAATGAATATACAAGATGTAGTAATTGGCGCTTTTCCGCGAAGGAAAGGCGCCTTTTTTATTGTAAATTTGGATGTGTTTTGCTTGCATAATCTTCCGTTTTAGTATAGAATTAGTTCAAAAGTGGCGCAAAGTGGTGGCAAGTGGTTCAAAGTGGTAGAATGTAGAGCCGGAATCCTCTTTGCAGCAGGCCACTTTTTTGCCGGGAGTTCCGGCGCAAAGGCGGTGATTGCGGATGTTTATGAGCGAGTACAATCATACGGTCGATGCAAAAGGCAGGCTAATTGTCCCCTCCAAGTTCAGAGAACAACTGGGAGATGAATTTGTTGTGACAAAGGGTATGGATGGCTGCCTGTTTGTGTACGCCAATGACGACTGGAACGCTTTTGAACAGAAGCTGACTTCGCTGCCGCTGATCAATAAAGAGGCAAGAAAATTCGCAAGATTCTTCCTGGCCGGCGCGGCGCAGGTGGAAGTGGACAAACAGGGAAGGATACTACTGCCGGCCAACTTGCGGGAATTCGCGTCGCTGGAAAAGGACGTGGTGCTGGTGGGTGTGGGCAGCCGGATTGAGATTTGGAGCCGGGAGAATTGGGTCAATATGGATGCGGACAGCGATATGGACGACATTGCTGCAGCCATGGAGGGCCTGGGACTTACGATTTAGGGGAAATATATGGAATTTAATCATTTTTCCGTCATGCTGCGGGAGACTATTGATTATCTGAATATTAAGGCTGACGGAACCTACCTGGACGGAACGCTGGGCGGGGGCGGACATGCCCGGGAGGTGTGCCGCCGTCTGGAACAGGGGCATTTCTACGGGATTGACCAGGACGATGCTGCCATTGCCGCGGCAGGGCAGCGTCTGGCGGAATTCGGGAACAAAGTGACCCTGATTCGGGACAACTACCGCAATGCCAGAGCGGCGCTGCTGGAAAGAGGGACCAGCCAGGTGGACGGCATCGTCCTGGACCTGGGGGTTTCTTCCTATCAACTGGACACCCGGGAGAGGGGGTTTTCCTACCGCTATGACAGTCCTCTGGACATGAGGATGGACAGGCGTCAGGCTCTGACGGCCAGGGATATTGTAAACAGCTACAGCGAGGGGGAATTGTTCCATATTATCAGAGACTACGGGGAAGATACTTTCGCCAGGAATATCGCGAAGCATATTGTACAGGCCAGGGAGCGGCAGCCCATAGAGACCACAGGGGAGTTAAGCGATGTGATCAGGGCCGCCATACCGGCAAAGATGCGGCAAAACGGCCATCCTTCCAAGAGGACATTCCAGGCCATCCGCATAGAATGCAACCATGAACTGGAGGTGCTGCGGGGAGCGTTGGAGGATATGATCGCCCTGTTGGCCCCCGGCGGGCGTTTGTGCATTATCACTTTCCACTCTCTGGAGGATCGGATTGTCAAAACGGCTTTCAGAAGAGCAGAAAACCCCTGCACCTGCCCGCCGGATTTCCCGGTGTGCGTCTGCGGAAAGCAATCCCAGGGAAATGTCATTACCAGAAAGCCGGTTCTGCCGGGACATGAGGAACTGGAGGAGAACAGCCGCTCAAAGAGCGCAAAGCTAAGGGTATTTGAGAAAAAGGGATCTGAAGGGGAAATGAGTAGAGAGTAAGAAAGGTTTATTGCATTATGTCACAGACAACTTATGGGAACAGACCTACAAATGCATATAGAAGCACAAAGGTACATCAGAATATTCGGTCGGAGATTCGGCCTATGGTCCTGGCTTCGGATCGTCAGCCTGCCGGCGGGCAGCCGGTGAACTCTGGGAGGACTCGTTCTGCAGAACAGCCTTCAGGCCGAGGCCGGGTCCGTTCTGCGGGACAGTCTTTGGGTGATGGCCAGATTCGCTCCGAGGGACGGCCTTCGGACCGAGGCCGGGTTCGTTCCCTGGAACAGCCTTCGCGTCAAAGCCGGAGCCGTTCCGTGGAACAGTCTTCGCACCACAGCCGGAGCCGTTCCGTAGAACCGCTTTCAAGTCACAGCCGGACCCGCTCTGCGGTACAGTTGCCGGAACAGGGGTCAGCCCGCTCCGGGTCACAGCCGGCCGGCAGACAGACGGGGAGATATGTGTATGGCAACGCGGCACAGCAATTGGACGTGCAGAGGGAGATGGAACAGCAGCCCCGCCGCATGTCCAGTAATGCCACCCGGAAGAACAGGGAGAAAGCCAGACATATGAACTTTGGCTATCTGGCGTTTCTGGTGCTGGCAATGTGTGTGGCAGGCTATGTTCTGATCCACTATATCCGGCTTCAGGCCGACATCACCACGGCCACGGAACGCATTGCCAGCCAGGAGAAAGAACTGAACAATCTGCGTGTGGCCAACGATGAGGAACTGAGCCGCATTACCAGCGGCGTGGATATGGAGGAAGTAAAGCGGGTGGCCATCGGAGTGTTGGGCATGGTTTATCCCCAGGAAGGGCAGATCGTCACCTATTCCAACGAAGGGCAGGACTATGTGCGCAAGGTGGACGAGGGTAATTAGAATATGTCAGAGAGAGAACAGGGCAGGGACAGGGCGGACCGGCGGTCTAAAGCAGCCCGGCCCCAGGCCGGAAGGCAGGCTCGGCGGAAGCAGGATAAGAGATTTGGCAGCAGGATGCAGAAGAAGCTGGCGGTATTGTATGTGATGATACTGCTGGCTTTTGCGGGGCTGAGTATCCAGCTGATCCGGATTGCCGGCGATAAGGAGGACGAGTATACAAGACAGATTTTATCCCAGAGGCAGTATGACAGCACTACCATTCCCTTTCGCAGGGGAGATATCGTGGATGCCAATGGGACCCAGCTCGCCGTCAGCGAGAATGTGTACAATCTGATTCTGGATATAAAAGTGATCCGGGAAAAGGAAAAGCTGGAGAAAAAAGACTATATGGAGCCGACTCTGCGGGCGCTGGACCAGTTTTTTGATCTGGATATGGACGCTGTCCGTTCCTATGTGGCTTCCCACGAGAAATCTGCTTACTATGTGTTGGCCAGGCGTTTGTCTTATGAGGCCATCAGCGAGTTTCAGGCGGCCATGAACGAGGAAGGCAGCATGATCCGGGGCGTCTGGTTTGAGAAGGAATATAAGAGATATTATCCCCTGGGGACATTGGCCTGTGATGTAATCGGCTTCACCAGTTCGGACAATGTGGGCGCATATGGCCTGGAAGCCTATTATAACGAGGAACTCAACGGCACAACGGGCAGGGAATTCGGATATCTGAATGATGATTCCACTCTGGAGAGAACCGTGAAGCCCGCAGAGGACGGCTATACCATACATTCTACACTGGACGCCAATATTCAGGGGATTGTGGAAAAGTATTTAAAAGAGTTTAACGAGGCCCACAAAGACGAGGCCAGGATCGGCAATGGGGCGGAGAATGTGGGGTGCATCATAATGGAAGTCAATACCGGGGAAATCCTGGCCATGGCCAGCTACCCTTTTTATGACTTAAACGACACCCGCAATACGGATGCCCTGATCGGCAGCGTGATGGTGGACGCGGAGGGCAACAAGACCAAGCAGTATGTGACGCCGGAAAGCATTGCGGAGATGGATGACACCATGCTGTACATGAATCTGAACTACTTGTGGAAGAACTTCTGTATCAGCGATACTTACGAGCCGGGGTCCACTTCCAAACCCTTCACTACAGCCATGGGGCTGGAGACCGGCGTTCTGGACGGCAGCGAGGTCTATCAGTGCGACGGATTTTTGATGAGCGGCGGTTACAGGATCAGGTGCCATAATACCTGGGGAGACGGAAACGTAAGCGTGGAAGATGCCATCGCCTGGTCCTGCAACGTGGCGCTGATGAAGGAGGCACAGACCATCGGCATAGATCGTTTTGCCCAGTTCCAGCAGGCTTTCAACTTCGGACTCAGGACCAATATTGACCTGGAGGGAGAGGCCAGGACAGCCTCCCTGATTCTGGACGCGGATCATATGACCCCCACGGACCTGTTCACCTATTCTTTCGGACAGGGCTTTAACGTGACCATGATTGAGATGATTACCGGGTACTGTTCCCTGATCAACGGAGGCTATTATTACGAGCCTCACATGGTGGATCGGATCACCAATGCGAATGGTGCCACAGTGGAGAATATCGAACCCAGAGTACTGCGTCAGACCATATCGGAATCCACTTCGGAGCGGATACGTCAATACTGCGAGGCGGTGGTGATGCGGGAAAATGACTCCAGGATTACCGGGCGGACGGCGCGCCCCGCAGGCTATGCCATAGGAGGAAAAACAGGCACGGCCCAGACCATTGACAGAGATACCAAGCAGCGTTCCAAGACAGAGCATGTGGTATCCTTTATCGGTCATGCCCCGGCGGACAATCCCCAGATCGCCATCTATGTGGTGGTGGACAGGGCCAATGCGGAAAAGCAGGACCAGGCCCGGTTTGCCACGGGCATTGTGCGGAATATTCTGACGGAGGTTCTGCCCTATCTGAACATTTATATGACGGAGGAACTGTCCCCGGAGGAGGTGAAGGAACTGGAGGAGCGGCAGCTTGCCATCACCAACCAGTATACCCAGACCCCGGAGGATGAAGCGCTGGACGAAATGGAGGGCCTGGGACCCCAGCCCACTCAGACGCCTACGGCGGACAGGCCCGCCTGGATGGATTTTCCCATAGACCCGGCTACGGGCCATCGGGTGGATCCGGCCACGGGCAATCATTATGACCCCGACACGGGGGATGCCATAGGCGGAGACTGGGTTCCTCTGGACTAAAGGAAACTACACGAATAACCTCATAAATTCAGGAATACAGTATAGTAACGGTTTATATGAGGTTATGAAGAGGTTTCTTTATGCCGGAAATACATAATAAAATTGCGCACCGAAAGAAGATATTGACGGTCTTTCTGTGCTGCGGCCTGGCGCTGGTGGGGTTGTTCGTGCGCCTGGTGTACCTGATGATCTTTGAGGCGGACTACTATGCGGAGAAAGCTACTCAGCTTCATGAGCGGGAACGCAGCATAAAAGCAGCCCGGGGACGTATTCTGGACCGCACCGGTGAGGTGCTGGCCGACAATCGGACGGTATGCACCATATCCGTAATACATAATCAGATTCAGGACCCGGAGGCGGTGATTGAAATGCTGTGCCGGGAGTTGGGGTTGTCGGAGGAGTATGTACGTGCCCGCGTGGAGAAATACAGTTCCATGGAACGGGTCAAAAGCAATGTGGATAAGAGCGTGGGCGACCGCATCCGGGAGTACGAGATTCCCGGAGTCAAAGTGGATGAAGATTACAAGCGTTATTATCCCTATGGAGAACTGGCCAGCAAGGTGCTGGGATTTACCGGAGGGGATAACCAGGGCATCATTGGGCTGGAAGTGATCTATGAGAAATATCTGCAGGGGGAGCCGGGCAAGATCCTGACCATGACGGATGCCAGGGGAATTGAGGTGGAAGCTGCCGGGGAGAGGCGTATCGAACCGGTCAGCGGCAGTGACCTGTACATCAGCCTGGACCGCAATATCCAGACCTATGCCACCCAGCTGGCATATCAGGCCATGGAGACCAAGCAGGCCCAGGGCGTGTCCATTCTGGTCATGAATCCTCAAAACGGAGAGATCTACGCCATGGTGAATGTGCCGGAATTTGACCTGAATGATCCCTACGCCCTGCCGGAAGGGACGGGGGAGAACCTGTCCCAGGAGGAACAGCAGAACCTGTTAAACCAGATCTGGCGTAACGGATGTATCAATGACACCTATGAGCCGGGTTCCACCTTCAAGATCATCACCGCTGCGGCGGGGCTGGAGCAGGGGGTTATCACCCCGCAGAGCCAGTTTTCCTGTCCGGGCTTTATCATGGTGGAGGATCGTAAGATCAGATGCCACAAGGTGGGGGGCCATGGAGGACAGGATTTCATTCACTGCATGATGAACAGCTGCAACCCGGCGTTGATTTCCGTGGGCCTGTTGCTGGGAGTGGATACTTACTATGACTATTTCAGCCGCTTCGGCCTGTTGACCAAAACAGGCGTGGACCTGCCGGGAGAGGCGGGCACCATCATGCACAACAAAGAGAATATGGGGCTGGTGGAGTTGGCCACGGTGTCTTTCGGTCAGTCCTTCCAGATTACCCCTATACAGCTTGTGACCACGGCTTCTTCCATTATCAACGGGGGCAGGCGCGTTACCCCTCATTTTGGGGTGAAGGTAGTGGACGCCCAGGGGAATATGGTGGAAAGCTTTTCCTATCCTGTCACCGGGAACATTGTGTCAGAGGGGACTTCCGCCACCATGCGGGAGATTCTGGAAATGGTGGTGAAGGAGGGCTCCGGCAAGAACGGAAAGGTGGAAGGCTATCGGGTGGGCGGCAAGACGGCCACCAGCCAGACTCTTCCCAGAGGCAGCGGCAGGTATATATCTTCTTTTATCGGCTTTGCACCGGCGGATAATCCCCAGGTGATTGCCGTGGCCATCGTGAACACCCCTCAGGGCGTATATTACGGAGGACAGGTGGCGGCCCCCATCATCCGGCAGCTTTTTGAAAATATCCTGCCCTATATGGGGATCGAACAGACGCCTCCCGAGAATGAGTCATAAGGTTTTCTTGCAATATGCCCCGATTGGGCTTATAATGTATATTTGTTCCGCGGCTGGATGGTATATTCGGCAATCCAGGGAAAGTTGCGGAACTCTAAATAGGAGGAACAATATGTTGGAGGGACGAAAGTGTTTGGTAATAGGTTCCGGCGTCAGCGGCCAGGGAGCGGTGTCCATGTTGTCTCATATGGGAGCGGATATCCTGTTGTACGATGGCGGCGGTCAGATTACGAAGGAGGAACTGGAGGGCAGGGTCCCCCAGGGCACCAAGGCCGCCTGCTATGTGGGGCAGCTGCCGGAGGAACTTTTGTCCCGGGTGGAGGTGGCGGTATTAAGCCCCGGCGTTCCCACGGATATTCCTCTGGTGCAGGATCTGAAAGCCCGGGGAACCAGAATTATCGGCGAGATAGAGCTGGGATTTCTGGCGGAGCGGGGCAGGGTGGCGGCTATCACCGGTACCAATGGCAAGACCACTACCACCACTTTGGTGGGGGAGATCATGAAGGCTCATCTGGGGCAGGAGAAAGTGTTTGTGGTGGGCAACATCGGCAATCCCTATACATTGGAAGCGGAGAAAACCGGACCGGATACGGTGACGGTGGGGGAATTGAGCAGCTTCCAGCTGGAGACTGTGGACAGTTTCCGCCCCAGGGTATCAGCGATTCTCAATATTACGCCGGACCATTTAAACCGGCATCATACCATGGAGGCCTATGTGGAGGCCAAGGAGCGGATTGCTCTGCGGCAGACCCGGGAAGAGTGGTGCGTGCTGAACTATGAGAATGCCTACACCAGGGATTTTGGCATGCGCTGTCCGGCAAAAGTAGTCTTTTTCTCCTCCGCCAGGGAACTTTCGGAGGGATATTTCCTGAAAGAGGAACAGATTTTTCAGGCAGAGGACGGTCAGGCAAAGCCCCTGCTGCAGATTCACAGGGATATGAATCTGGTGGGAGTCTGCAATGTGGAAAACGTGATGGCAGCCATTGCCATCTCCAGGGCCATGGAAGTTCCCATGGAGACGATTTTACAGACGGTTAAAAACTTTCACGCGGTGGAACACCGCATAGAATACGTGGCGACAAAGGGAGGCGTGGCCTACTACAACGATTCCAAAGGTACCAATCCTGACGCCGCGATCCAGGGGATCAGGGCCATGAGCCGCCCCACGGTGCTGATCGGCGGCGGTTACGATAAAGAAAGTGTGTACGATGAATGGATCGAAAGTTTTGATGGCAAAGTAAAATGGCTGGTACTGGTGGGCCAGACCAAAGAGAAGATTGCCGCCTGCGCCCGTGCCCACGGCTTTGACCGAATTCATATGGCGGATACCTTTGAAGAATGCCTGCGCCTCTGTACCGGGCTGGCCCAGGCGGGAGATGCGGTGTTGCTTTCCCCGGCCTGTGCCAGTTGGGGCATGTTCCCTAACTACGAGGTGCGGGGGCAGAGGTTCAAGGACTATGTAAACGGGCTTGAGGAGTGATTGCGTGGCGGAAAGAAGCAGGGATAGAAAGAAGAGAAAAAAAGAACAGACAGAGTATTTTTTTGACTACAGCCTGCTGTTTGTGGTGCTGTTTCTGATGGGCTTCGGCCTGGTGATGATCTATTCCGCCAGTTCCTACGAGGCCCAGCAGGATTTCGGCAGCGGTACTTACTATCTCCGCAAACAGCTTGTGGCGGATATTCTGGGGCTGGTGGTCATGATGGTCATGGCCAATATCCCCTACCGCTTCTGGCAGCGTTTCACCACCCTGGCGTATTTTGCGTCGCTGGCTCTGATCCCGGTGGTGCTGACACCGCTGGGGGTGGAATCCCACGGCGCCAGGAGATGGGTGGGGATCCCGGGTATAGGCTTTAACATACAGCCTGCGGAGGTGGCAAAGACCTGTATGATTCTGTTTTTGGCCAATATGGTGTGTCTGATGGGAAAAAAGCTGCGCACCGCGAAAGGGCTGGCCGTGCTGATTGCCCTGTCTGTTCCCCACTCGCTGGCCGTTTGGAAAATTACGGATAATATGAGTTCCGCCATTATCATACTGGGCATTGCCATGTTGATGATATTTGTGGCCACTCCGGACTATAAGAGGTTCGTGATCATGGGGGCCGCGGCGGCGGCGGTGGTGATCGGCATCGTATGGGCCATTTTTAACACCACCATCATAGAGAAGCTGGACTTCAGAGGCGAGCGCATTCTGGCCTGGCGGGACCCGGAGGCTTTTGCCCAGGGCAAGGGGTTCCAGACATTGCAGGCCCTCTACGCCATCGGTTCCGGGGGCATCTGGGGCAAGGGGCTGGGACAGAGCATGCAGAAACTGGATTTCATCCCCGAGGCCCAGAACGATATGATTTTTTCCATTATCTGCGAGGAGTTGGGACTCTTCGGGGCGATCGCCATCATACTGATGTTTATCATGCTGCTGTGGAGAATGATGATTGTGGCCAATAATGCGCCGGATCTGTTTGGGGCGCTGCTGGTGGTGGGGGTCATGGGCCATATTGCCATCCAGGTGATTCTCAACATCGCGGTGGTGACCAATACCATCCCCAACACGGGAATTTCCCTGCCGTTTATCAGCTACGGGGGCTCTTCGGTGCTTTTCCTGATGGCGGAGATCGGGCTGGTGCTCAGTGTGGCGAAGAGGATTCAGCTGCGGGAACTGGTGTGACATTCCGGGAAGTAAAACCGGTCCGGGGATGCCCCCTGGGCGAAAAATTTTGGGACAACGCAACAAAGTGCTTTTTTTGTCATAGGATAGAATAATTCATGACTTAGGGAGCGAAAGTTGTGCCATGAGCGCTATCCCACAAAAAGTCACAGGCGAGATCCATATCCGGGGGGGCGTACGTCTCCAGGGTAAGGTGAAGATACAGGGGTCCAAGAATGCGGCATTGCCCATTCTGGCTGCTACAATTTTAGCAGAGGGAGAGAGTTTTCTTAAGGATTGTCCTAAGATTTCGGATGTATATCGGATGCTGAGACTGCTGCAGAGCCTTGGTGGGCATGTGCGCTGGGAAGGGGAGGGGGTCTGCATCGGTACAGGCAGTATCACCACCCGGGATATGCCGGCAGACGCCATTACGGGCATGCGCTCCTCCCTGTGCCTTCTGGGGGCTCTGTTGGCCCGCTGCGGCAGCATCGTTATGGAGTATCCCGGCGGCTGTGTCATCGGTAAGCGGCCCATCGACCTGCATCTGCGGGCGCTGGAGCAGATGGGAGTCTGCTTTTCCGAGGAGGGGGACAGGATCTGCGGCCGGGCGCCGGAAGGGCTTCGGGGCGCGGAGATCCGCCTTGCCCTGCCCAGCGTGGGGGCCACGGAGAATATTCTGCTGGCGGCTGTCACCGCCAGGGGCTGTACCCGGATCGAGGGGGCGGCCAGGGAGCCGGAGGTGGAAGCCCTGTGTAGATATCTGAACGCCTGCGGCGCCCGAATTGACGGCATTGGTACTTCCTGCCTAGAGATTCAGGGGGTGTGTCGGCTTCACGGGGCCGTTTATCGGATTCCTGCGGATCGGATTGTGGCGGGCACTTATTTGTACGCGGCGCTGGGAACCAGGGGCTGCGTTCTGTTGGAACAGGCTCCCTGCCAGCATATGCATGGTGTAATCCGTATGGCGGAGCGCATGGGCGCCCTCTGTCAGGTGACAGGGGAGGGGCTGTATGTACAGTCCCTGGGGGAACTGGTCTCGCCGGGCATGGTGCGTACCGGGGTTTATCCCGGATTTCCCACGGATATGCAGTCTGTGGCGCTGGCGGTCTCTACCATGGCGGAAGGGGAGACCCGGATCGAAGAATTGATCTTCGAGAACCGTTTCCGGGTGGCCGGTCCGCTGCGCCGGATGGGAGCCGAGATCCGGCAGATCGGTCCTCACAGCCTGTGGGTGGGCGGCGGCGCTCATCTGCGGGGGGAGAGGGTGGAAGCCTGCGAACTGCGGGGCGGGGCGGCCCTGGTGGTGGCAGGGCTGATGGCTGAAGAAGAGACTGTGGTCACCGGCTGCGAGTATATTGAAAGAGGCTATGAGAATATCTGTAAAGACTTAAGGGAATTAGGAGCAAGAATCTATAGTGTATAAACTGCGACAGAAAAAAAAGAGAAGATGGCCTGTGGTGCTTCTGGTGCTGTTCTGTATATCGGCGGCGGTGCTGGGTGGCGGTTATTATGTGCTGGACACCTACACCATCAAAAATGTGTATGTGGAGGGAAATATCCACTATACCCAGGAGGAAATCCAGGAGATCGTCATGGACGGTCCCCTGGGGGACAATTCCCTGTATCTGTCTCTGAAATACAAGAACAAGGGAATAGAGGACATCCCTTTTGTGGATGTAATGGATGTGAGCATTCTGTCCCCGGACACCATAAAGATTACCGTGTACGAGAAGGCTCTGGCCGGCTACGTGGCTTATATGGACAGCTACATGTATTTTGATAAGGACGGCTATGTGGTGGAAAGTTCCCAGATCAGGACCGAGGGGGTGCCCCAGATTACCGGATTGCAGTTTTCCTCCTGCACGCTGGGGCAGAAACTGCCGGTGGAGAGGGAGGAAATTTTTACCGGCATCATGGATCTGACCAAGCTGCTGGGAAAATACAAGCTGTCGCCGGATCGGATCTACTTCCGGGATTACACCGAGATTACCCTGTATTTCGGGGAAGTCCGGGTGGCTCTGGGGGAGGGAAAAAACCTGGAGGAAAAATTGATGGTGCTGCCTACCTTCCTGGAAAATCTGATGGGCCAGAAGGGCGTCCTGCGGATGGAGAATTATACCAGGGAGTCCAGGACCACTGTTTTTGAAAAGGACGAGCCGGACAAGCCAGAATAAAAAACTTTATTTTTCGAAAAAATAGGTTGATTAATTTAAGAATTGATTATATGATAGTCTATATGGAGTTTATACGGGAAAGAAGGAGGACAAACCTTTGCTGGAAATTAAGACTAACGACGCAGAAGCCGCCGCCAGAATCATCGTTGTGGGTGTGGGTGGTGCAGGCAATAATGCTGTTAATAGAATGATTGACGAAAAGATTGACGGAGTGGAATTTATCGGTGTAAATACGGACAAGCAGGCCCTGCAGTTGTGCAAGGCTCCCAAGTTGCTGCAGATCGGTGAGAAACTGACCAAGGGTCTTGGCGCCGGCGCCAAGCCGGAAGTGGGTGAGAAGGCTGCCGAGGAGAGTTCCGAAGAGATCGCTGCCGCGCTGACAGGGGCGGACATGGTATTTGTCACCTGTGGTATGGGAGGCGGTACGGGTACCGGCGCGGCTCCCGTGGTGGCCCGGCTGGCCAAGGAAATGGGAGTGCTGACCGTGGGTGTGGTGACCAAGCCCTTCCGCTTTGAGGCAAAGGCCCGGATGACCAATGCATTGTCCGGTATCAACAAGATCAAGGACAATGTGGACACCCTGATCGTCATTCCCAACGACAAGCTGCTGGAGATCGTGGACCGCAGAACCACCATGCCCGAGGCCCTTAAGAAAGCGGATGAAGTGCTGCAGCAGGCCGTACAGGGCATCACGGATCTGATCAATATCCCCTCTGTTATCAATCTGGACTTTGCGGATGTACAGACGGTTATGAAGGACAAGGGTATCGCCCACATCGGCATCGGTGAGGGAAAGGGAGACGACAAGGCCATGGACGCGGTGAAGCAGGCCGTGGAAAGCCCCTTGCTGGAGACCACCATATCAGGGGCCACCGACATTATTATCAATGTGTCCGGCGATATCACGCTGGCGGATGCCAATGACGCGGCCAGCTATGTGCAGCAGCTGGCAGGAGAGGACATCAATGTTATCCTGGGCGCCATGTATGACGATTCCAAGTCCGACAGCTGTACCATTACGGTAATTGCCACCGGTCTGGAAGATGCTCCCGCAGCAGCGTCCCCGTCCAGACTTGGCAGCGGTTTGCCTTACAAGAGTCCTGCCGCGCATGTGCCTTCCAGTACCTTGAAGAATTTTACGGTGCAGCCCGGCAATACCGCCGTTCCGGGAAGCGGGACACCTGCAAAGCCGTTGACGGGCATAAACCGTCCGGCGGATATCCGCAGTAATGTGGAGGAGAAATCTCTGAAAATTCCCGACTTTCTTCAGAGGAAGTAGGGCAACTACATAGTTGGCTTCATAGCAGGCTTACATCGGAAGGTGTAAGCCTTTTTGGCGTTCTGTGCATGTCGAAATTTCAAGACGGCTTCCCGTCGGAAATCTACCTGATTGTGACAAAATATATAGCCTGTATCCTTTATACTGATTGTTAAGACCTGGTGAATGAATCTTAAGGCAGCCGCCGCGCAGAAGGGGAGGGAAACGGGCGTGTACTATGATGTTTACCTGGACAGCATCTTTCTGATCTGTCTTTGTATGAATCGGTATCTCCTGGGGCTTACCGCCCTGTGCCTGCCCTGCGCCGCCTCCCATGCCAGACTGTGGGCGGCAGCCGCCCTGGGAGCGGCGGGGAATCTGGCGGCGCTGCTGCTGCCTGCCGGGATGGCCCCTCTGCGGTTGGCTCTGTATGGGGCCGGTCTTTACGGCATGGCGGGAATCGCCTTTAAATGCTGGCGGGGAAAGGGGCTTATGAAGGCTGTAGAAGTACTCTGCGCCTGCTTTTTCCTGTTGGGAGGAGCTATATCGCTGCTGCTCCGGCTTCTGCCGGGCCGGGAGGGATGGCTCGCCAGCAGTGCCGCCGTGCTGCTGCTGGGAACGGTGTGCTATGAGGGAATCCGCCTGCTGGTACTGCGCCGGCAAAGAAGCCGGGAGACTTGCAGGGTTGTCCTTCATGGGGCGGACGGGCGGAGCATGTGGATCGAAGGGCTGGTGGATACCGGAAACAGCCTGACGGAACCCATCAGCGGCAGACCGGTGGCGGTTCTGGAAAAGCGGATCTGGGAGCAGCTTTACCCGGAACAGCCCCCTCCCGGCATGCGGGTGATTCCCTATCACAGTGTGGGTAAAAACGCAGGGATCCTGACAGGTTATCCCATAAAGGATATGGAGGTGGAGATCGGGGGGATCCGGCAGAAATGCCGGGAGGCATATGTGGCTATAGGGCAGGAGGGGCTGTCCGGGACAGGGGCTTACGACATCCTGCTGCAGCCCGCCATGCTGGAGATTTAAACCGTGTAAAAATGTGGAACATAAAAACAGCATATTCCCGGACAACACATTGATGTATGTATGGACGTGAAAGCGTCCATACATATATCAGGGGAATATGTGTTGGAAGGGAAAATGCGGAACTTTAAATAAGAAAGGAATGAGAATATGATTTTGATGGCAACGATCCCCGCTGGTATCCCCTTGTGGGTGTTTCGCCGGGAAAAGGTAAAAAGGGTACATACACAGGGGGACATTCAATACATAGGCGGCGCGGAAGTCCTGCCGCCCCCGCTGGAACTGGAGCGGGAGACTCAGGTGATCGGCGCGCTGGGAACAGAATCCGAGGAGGAGGCCAAGTCCATCCTGATCGAGCACAATCTGCGTCTGGTGGTCTATATCGCAAAGAAATTTGACAATACCGGCGTGGGGGTGGAAGACCTGATCTCCATAGGCACCATAGGACTGATCAAGTCTATCAATACGTTCAAACCGGACAAAAACATCAAATTGGCCACCTATGCGTCCAGATGTATTGAGAACGAGATATTGATGTATCTGCGGCGCAACAACAAGACCCGGCTGGAGGTGTCCATAGACGAACCGCTGAACGTGGACTGGGACGGCAATGAACTGCTGTTATCGGATATTCTGGGCACGGATGAGGATATTATCTACCGGGACATGGAGAACGAGGTGGAGCGGAATTTACTTCTGAAGGCCATCAACAAGCTGACGGAACGGGAGCGGACGATTATCCGTCTGCGCTTTGGTCTGGGACATCCGGACGGCCAGGAGATGACCCAGAAGGAGGTGGCGTCGCTGCTGGGAATCTCCCAGTCCTACATCTCCCGCCTGGAGAAAAAGATCATGAAGCAGTTGAAAAAAGAGATGAGCAACAATATTTGACGGTAGATTTTCCCTTTTCAAATCAGGACTTTTGGTATATACTAAAAAACACAGGTGAAGAAAAAGAGGCTTTGATTGCTTTATGATACAGAGAGATGATATTTTATCCATGGAATTTTTGAAAAAAACGGAGTTTACGGGTAGTCACCAGGGGATGCGATACCGTTTGGAAGGTGTCAGCCGTGAGGAGGGGAAGGTACTGCTGGCCACTGTGTGGCCGGAACCCTTCAATTTTGTAACCACGCCGGAGGAGAAGAAGCAGCGGGAAGAGTTTACTTTTGACGAGGACGGGGTGACGGATGCCGTGGCCTGGATGAATGACAGGCTTTTTGAGGACAGGGAACAGTGGCAGGACAGCCGCCGGAACTGGGACCAGTGTCTTCACCTGGAAGTATAGGACGGAGGGCGCGGCTGCGCTGCGCAGGCGTACCTTCATATGGGGATCTGGGTAGTATCGCAGGTGGGACTGCGGTATTCATGCAGAGGTAAATGACAGATTGGAAGAAACATTATGTTGAAATATATTATAAGTGACATGCTGGCGGCGCTGCGCTATCTTCCCTATGGGATTATAGCGGGGCTGTTTGCCGTCTGTATCCTGGGCGGGATTAGCCGGGGCAGGAAAAAGCAGGGTAAAACCTCTCCTTCCCTGACCGCCATGACCTGCCTGGTTATGTATGTGGCGATATTGCTGGTGATTACCTATTTTTCCAGGGAGAGCGGCAGCAGGACGGGGATGATGGATCTGGAACTCTTTTCCACCTGGGGCATCAATGACCGCAACAACGCCTTTGTGGTGGAGAATGTGCTGCTGTTCATTCCCTACGGATTTGTGCTGCCCTGGGCTGATGTCAGACAGAGGCATTTCCTGATCAATTTCCTGACAGGTGCGCTGACCAGCCTGGCCATCGAGACCATGCAGCTTGTGACGGGCAGGGGATACTTCCAGATTGATGATATTCTGACCAATATCCTGGGTACGGTACTTGGATTTATCTGCTATTGTCTGGGGCATGGTATCTGCTGCCTTTGGAAGAGAATACAGGGAAAACGGGAGACGGATACCTAAAGGCGAAGGTCGGAAGCGATTTGTTTTTCGGATGGAATGGGAGCAATTATCGGAAGCAGACAGGACGTCCCATGGGAAGGAGCGTCCATTTCGGATATGTATGCCCCGGAGACCGGCGCAGGAAGAGCCGCCGCAGCGGAGGGGCAGGACTGAAGCGATGCTGCCGCCGGGGATTACCGGGAACTGACAGGGGAATAGCGGACAATGAGACGGAACAGATTGCCTTGGAGAAACAGGCGGGATTTTCGGGCCGACGGTTTTCAGGCCGACAGGTAAGCGCGCATGGTTTTCAAGGCATTCTTTTCCAGCCGGGAAACCTGGGCTTGGGAGATACCGATCATCTCCGCCACCTCCATCTGGGTCTTGCCGGAGAAGAATCGCAGAGAGATGATTTCATGCTCCCGGGGAGCCAGGCGCTTCATGGCCTCGCTGAGAGAGAGATGCTCTACCCAGTTCTCCTCTTTGTTCTTTTTATCGCTGATCTGATCCATTACGTACAGGGTGTCCCCGCCGTCGGTGTAGATGGGCTCATAGAGGCTCATGGGGTTCTGAATGGCGTCCATGGCGTAGACAATATCCTCCTTGGAGATACCTACTTCGGCGGCGATTTCCTCGATGGTGGGCTCTTTCAGATTCTGGCGGGTCAGGCTGTCCCGGGCATAGATGGCCTTGTAGGCCGTGTCCTTCAGAGAACGGGAGACCCGGATGCTGTTGTTGTCCCGCAGGTATCTCCTGATCTCGCCTATGATCATGGGAACCGCATATGTGGAAAATTTTACATTCAGACTGGAATCAAAATTGTCAATGGCCTTGATCAGGCCGATGCAGCCGATCTGGAACAGGTCGTCCACATTCTCGTTGCTGGAGGAAAAGCGCTTGATTACGCTGAGCACCAGACGCAGATTGCCCTCTATATATTTTTCCCGGGCCTCCTGATCGCCGTCCTCAATCCTCGCAAAGAGAGCTTCTTTCTCCGCCGCCCCCAGCAAGGGCAGCTTTGCCGTGTTTACGCCGCAGATCTCCACTTTTCCTTGTGCCATATACAACACCATGCCTTTCTGTAGAAATTTGATTTGCAGAGGACTGCTTTATCCTGCGTAAAGGCTTATGCTGGTAGTATTTACAAAGGCGGCTGTAGATATTCTGTAAAATCAGGAAAAGTAATGCCGTCATTCATAAAAAATCCGGTGATTTCAGAGTGGGAGGCGTCACAAAACCGACGGTGGCCGCATAAGATAAGGAAAGGGCTTAAGAGGTGTAAACCATGCTTTTTTCGGATTTTAAAGAGAAGGAAGTGATCAATATCCGGGACTGCCGCAGGCTGGGCAAGGTGACGGATTTTGAGTTTGACGAATGCAAAGGCTGCATCTGTAAGATCATGGTTACAGACGGGAGCAAGCTGCTGTGCATTTTCAAGCCGGACTTCGAAGTGACCATCCCCTACAAGGACATCCGGCAGATCGGTCCGGACATTATTCTTGTTGACATTAACTGCTAAGTATCTTATAATATAATGCAGATGCGGAAATATGAAACAGCTACGGAACATATAGTAAGGAGAACAAACAGATGAAATGTCCTTTTTGCAGCCATGAGAATACCCGCGTGATCGACTCCCGCCCGGCGGAGGACAACAATTCCATCCGAAGGCGCAGAGTGTGCGATGAGTGTGGAAAGAGGTTCACCACCTACGAAAAGGTGGAGACGATTCCCCTCATTATAATTAAGAAGGATAACAACCGGGAGACTTATGACCGCGCCAAAATCGAGGGCGGCGTGCTGCGGGCCTGCCATAAGCGTCCTGTCAGTGTCCAGGCCATCACCGGCCTGGTGGACGAGGTGGAAAATGAGATCTCCAACCGGGAGGAAAAGGAGATTGCCAGTCAGGTTATCGGCGAACTGGTGATGAACAAGCTCAAGGATCTGGACGCGGTGGCCTATGTACGCTTTGCTTCCGTGTACAGGGAGTTCAAGGACGTGAATACTTTTATGGACGAGTTGAAAAAGGTATTGGAATAGCGGTGAAGGCAGGGCTTTTCAGGAGTACCTGCCTTTTTGCGGAAAGGCCCCGTGTTTTACAGCAGTGAAGGGCGGGGAGTATAGGAAAGTGCCATGCTGGAAAGATTTTATCCGGATTACGAGGCAGAAAGCGCCTACGAGATTGACTACCAGGGCCTGTATCAGATGGGCTGCCGGGGCATTATCTTTGATATAGACAATACTCTGGTTCCCCACGGCGCGCCGGCGGATCAACGCGCCGTGGCTTTGTTTGCTTCACTGCGCGGGATGGGATATACCACCCTGCTGCTCTCCAACAACAGGGAGCCCAGGGTGAAAAGTTTTGCGGGGCAGGTGGGTTCCCGGTATCTGTTTAAAGCGGGAAAGCCCGGAAAAGAGGGTTATCTGAAAGCCATGGAGCAGATGGGTACGGATGTCTCCAACACTCTGTTCGTGGGGGATCAGCTTTTCACGGACGTATGGGGGGCCCGGCGGGTGGGGATCGTCAGCTATCTGACCAGGCCCATCCATCCCAAAGAGGAAATACAGATCGTGCTCAAGAGGAAGCTGGAGCGGATTGTACTCTATTTTTACCATAAAAAGAAAAGCCGCGGAGGGTGAAACCCCCGAAGCGTATATTTGCAAGAGAGGCGTGAGAGGCGGATGTGTATGCTGAATGGACATACCAGGACCTGCGGGCTCATCGGTAATCCGGTGGCCCACACCAGGTCTCCTTTGATACAGAATCATATGGCCCGGGTGTTGGGGCAGAACCTGGCTTATCTGCCTTTTCCGGTGGCGCATGGGGACCTGAGGGCGGCGGTGCGGGGGGCGCTGGCCCTGGATTTTCTGGGATTGAATGTGACAGTCCCTTACAAAAGCGAGGTGATCGCCCATCTGGCGCAGATTGACCCGCTGGCAGAGCGGATCGGGGCGGTGAACACGCTGGTGCGCTGCCCGGGGGGCTTTAAGGGATATAACACGGACATGCCCGGCCTGTACCGCGCCATGCGGCAGGATGGAGTGGAGGCAGCGGGACGGGACGTGGTGATTTTGGGCGCCGGAGGCGTGGCCAGGGCGGTGGCGGTGATGCTGCTGGACCGGGGGGCTGCGGGGGTACATATTTTGAACCGCACTGGGGACAAGGCGGCGGCAGTGGCGGAGGAAGTCAACAGAATGGCGGGGCGTCCCTTTGCCCGGGCCTATGGGCTGGCGGATTACAGGCAGATTCCGGGGGAGGGATGGCTGGTGATCCAGGCCACCAGTGCAGGCATGCATCCCCATGTGGAGGACGCGCCCATAGAGGATCCGGCATTTTACCGGCGGGTGGAGATCGGGTATGACCTGATCTTTAATCCGGCGGTGACCAGGTTTATGGAACTGACCCAGCGCTCCGGCGGGCGGGCCTATAACGGAGCCCGGATGCTGGTGTATCAGGGAATTATTGCTTTTGAGCTCTGGACAGACATCTCCGTAAGCCAGGAGATGGCGGAGGAATTGTATCGGATGATGATACAGGAGCAGGATTAACGCAATCACAGGGGTTTGGCCGGCCTTTGAATCGGGCCGGACTTTGCTGTACGGGAGAGAGGAACCATGGGAAAAGAGACATGCGGCAATGTGGTACTCATCGGTTTCATGGGCAGCGGAAAGTCTTCCATGGGGATCCGGCTGTCCTATCGGATGCGGTATGTTCTGGAGGACACGGATAAACTGATAGAAGCCGGGGCGGGCAAAACCATCAGCGAGATTTTTGCTCAGGAAGGTGAGGAGGCTTTTCGGGCCATGGAGACGGCACTGCTGGAAAAGCTGGTGGAAAAAAAAGGGCAGCGCATCTACTCGGTGGGGGGCGGCACGCCCGTCAGGGCTGTCAACCGTCCCCTGCTGAAAAAGCTGGGGACGGTGGTGTATCTCCGCACAAGGCCCGAAACCATATATGAGCGGCTCAGGGAGGATACCACCCGGCCTCTTCTGCAGGGGGAGAATCCCCTGGGAAAGATCCGCAGACTGATGGCGGAGCGGGAATCCGCTTATATGGAGACGGCGGACATAGTTCTGGACGTGGACGAGATGACGGCGGATCAGGTGGCGGATGCCATCATGAGCCTGGTGGGTCGGACGCGCTATACGGGACAACGATAGCCGCCGCTTTAATGGGGACATCCCGGAGCAGGGGTGCACGTTTTGCGGGAAGGAGAAGCGTATGAAAATTTTGGTGATCAACGGTCCCAATATCAATTTTCTGGGGATTCGGGAAAAAAAAGTGTACGGTACGCAGGATTATGCGTATCTTGTAAATCAGATTGAGGAAAAATGCCATAGGGAGGGACATGCAGTCACCTTGTTCCAGAGCAACCATGAGGGAGCCATTATTGACCGGATCCAGGAGGCGTATTTTGACGGTACGGAAGGCCTGGTGATCAATCCAGGCGCATATACCCATTACAGCTACGCCATCCGGGACGCTCTGGCCAGTATCCCTGCGCCCAAGGTGGAAATTCATATTTCGGACATCACCCGGAGGGAAGAGTTCCGCAAAGTGTCCGTCACTGCCCCCGTATGCCAGAAGCAGATCTACGGAAAAGGTCTTGAGGGCTATCTGGAGGCCATTGACTTTCTTGCGGAAGTGGTTGGAACCGGCGCTTCAGATGTGCAATAACTAAAATTATTTTTCTAAAATACTGATTTTTACAAAAAAACAGTTGAAAAATGCCGGTTTTTATTATACAATCAAAAAGAATTATAACGTGAATGAATATGGAGGAAGTATATTATGATTTCTGCAGGTGATTTTAGAAATGGTATTACTATCGAATATGATAATAACATATACCAGATTATTGAATTCCAGCATGTAAAGCCCGGCAAAGGTGCTGCGTTCGTCAGAACCAAGCTGAAGAACGTGATCAATGGCGGTGTTGTGGAGAAAACCTTCCGCCCCACCGAGAAGTGCCCTCAGGCCCGCATTGACAGAAAGGACATGCAGTATTTATACTCTGACGGCGACCTGTACAATTTCATGGATACCGAGACTTACGACCAGATTGCCCTGAACCAGGATACAGTGGGGGATGCGCTGAAGTTCGTGAAGGAAAATGAGATGTGTAAGGTCTGCTCCCACAACGGCAAGGTTTTCTCTGTGGAGCCTCCCCTGTTCGTGGAACTGGAGATCACCGAAACGGAGCCCGGCTTCAAGGGTGACACCGCCACCGGCGCCAGCAAGCCTGCAGTTGTTGAGACGGGCGCTACCGTGAATGTGCCCCTGTTTGTGGATCGCGGCGACAAGATCAAGATCGACACCAGGACCGGCGAATATCTTTCCAGAGTATAATGCATACCGATCTATAACCGCTTGTAAGAGAATGGAGTAATCCATTCTCTTTTGTTGTATGCGCGGGCGTATTTGTGGGGGCAGGAAGCTGGCCACGTGACGCAGGGAACTGATAAACAGCATATCACCGAAAGCGCCCTGCGGCATGAATGGACGCGGAGGCGGCCAAGCATGTCGCACCAGTAAGGTGTGGTGTAGGTGAAATGCGGAACTATAATAGGAGAAAATGCATGAAGTTAGACAAATTTATAGAATTGGTAACGGTAAAGGTACGGGAGATTGCGGGAAAGGACACCAGCGTGCAGATACAGGAAGTCAGGAAGAACAACAATGTGCTCCTGCATGGCATGACCATCCTGCGAAAGGGACAGAATGTATCTCCTACCATTTATCTGGACAGCTTTTTTGAGATGCTGGAGGACGGAACGGAATTGGAATATATAGTCAGAAAGATCTTGGAAGTGTACGTCAGGGGACTGCCCAGGGGAAATGTGGATATGGAGTTTTTCAAGGATTTTGAAAAAGTCAGGGAACGAATCGTATACCGTCTGGTGAACCGTGATAAGAATAAGGCCCTGCTGGAAGACATTCCTCATGTGGATTTTCTGGATCTGGCCATTTGCTTTTACTATAGCTATGAGCATCCGGAACTGGGACAGGGTATGATCCAGATTCATAATACTCATATGGAGATGTGGGGGACCTGCCACCGGGAACTGATGCAGCTTGCAGAGCGCAATACTCCCGGACTTTTTCCGGCCCAGTTATGCGGCATGGACAGTGCGTTAAAAGGGATATTGGATGAAGAGGCACTGGGAGACCTGCGGCTGCTGCAGCGGGAAACGGGCAAATATATGTATGTGCTGTCCAATGAAAGACACTGCCATGGGGCGGCCGCCGTCTTGTACCCCGGAATCCTTGCGGAGGCGGCGCAGCGTCTGGGAGGCAGCTTCTATATCCTGCCCAGTTCCATACATGAAGTGATTCTGCTTCAGGACGGCGGGAAGGAAAACGGCGAAAGCCTGCATGAAATGATTGCGGACATCAACAGAAACCAGCTTCAAGAGGAAGAAGTGTTGTCCGATTATCCGTATCGCTATGAGGCGGTCACGGGAAAAGTCATGGAAGTTCTATAAATTCAAAGGTTTTTATCCCTAATTCTAAAATTTCGATAAATTTTAAAATTTCCATCAAAAGATATAGACAGATCAAAAGTTTTGTGATATGATAGTCAAGGTGATGTAATAAATTCGTAACATTTGCGTCCGTAGTCTAATGGATAGAACGAAGGCCTCCGACGCCTTTAATGCAGGTTCGATTCCTGCCGGACGCACTTTACATCACCTTGATTATTTTATGTGGTATTTTCGTAAAGACCACAGTTGGCGCGAGAGTCCCGCATTACGGACTCTTTTGTTTTTTCAAAATGGAAGGATATGGAATATGCTAAAGGATAAATTGGAAGCTTTGCGTGACTTTGCCGTGAGAAACAGCAGGTTGGTGTTTCCCGTGGTGTTGATTGCCGCCGTGGCCGCCACCGTGACTCTGGCTCTCAGGGCAGGCAATGAAGAGGGTCTGGACCAGCCGCCGTCCCAGGTGCAGGAGTCTGCTCCCCAGGCTTCCCAGACGCCCGTGCCGGAGACGGAACCCGGGACGGCCACCATGGAAAAAAACACCAATGGTGAACTTTATACTTTGATTGCCACTTACTATAACGCATTTGCCACCGGGGATGTGGATACCATCAAGGGCATTTCCAGCTATATGGAGGACACGGAGGAGATTCGGATCCCGGAGATGGCGAAATATGTGGAAAGTTATCCGAGGATAGACATTTATACCAAACCGGGTCCCCGGGAGAACTCCTATCTGGCTTATGTGTATTTTCATATGACGGTTGCGGGTTTTGAGGAGGAGGTTCCCGGCATGGATACTTTCTATGTCTGCACCAGGGAGGACGGCAGCCTGTACCTGAATACGGATGAGGTGGTGCCGGATGCCGAACTGGAGTATATAAGGGAAATGAATCTTCAGGACGACGTGGTGGAACTGAACAATCAGACCAATGTGGAGTGTAATGAGATATTTTTGAACAATGCCGATTTATTCTACTATGTCCAGGAACTGGTGGCGGATGTGAAAAAGACCACCGGAGAGACCCTGGCAGCCCAGAATAACGAAGGGCAGGACTCTGAAACCGGGCAGGATGGAGAGGGCGATACGCCTCAGGGAAGCGGAGAGGTAGAAGCCAACGCCGTGGAACCAGTGGCAGTACATCCCACTTCCGGCACGGCTACCACCACGGTTAATGTGCGTGCATCCGACAGCGAGCAGGCAGAAAAGATCGGCAAGGTATCGGGAGGCACGGAAGTACCCATTGTGGAGCAGCAGCTGAACGGCTGGACCCATATTCTGTACGAGGGGAAGGACGGTTATATCAAGTCGGAATTCCTGAGCGTTGCGGAGGCGGCGGACAACAGCCAGGTGATCGGCCAGGTGACGGCCACCACCAATATCAACGTGCGTCTGGCGCCCAGCCAGGATTCTTCCAAGCTGGGAGTTCTGACCGGCGGTGACAAACTGGATCTGCTGGAGAAAGCGGACGGTTGGTGCAAGGTGATTTACAATGGCCAGGTAGGCTATGTGAAAGAAGAATATGTGGAGTAATCGGGCATAAATTTTGAAATTTACCACATACTAGGGACGAGAAGGGATGCTGTCTTAGGGCAGTATCCTTTTTTGGCGTTCTATATCAAGCATTGATTGTGCGTAAAACCAGGATTATTTTGGAGCAGGTAAGGAGGTATCGCTATGAGGTCACAGGAAGTCGCGGTATATAAGGAGATACAGAAAAACACGGAGATGGCTATGCGGGCTATTGATATTATCAATGACAAAATATATGACGAGGACTTGTCCAGGCAGATGTCCCGCCAGTCCCTGAAATATTCGGAAATCCATAACCAGGCAGTGTCCCAGCTTTTGCAGGCCAAGGCAGAGCCCTATCATGAGAGCCATGTGGAGAACCTGATGCTGGCGGGGGCCATCCATTATAATACCCTGCTTAATACCAGCACCAGTCATATCGCGGAGATGCTGATCAAGGGCAGCAATCAGGGAATCCTGGATATGAACCGTATTCTGAACCGCAATGCGGAGGCCGGGGAAAAGCCCACCATGCTGGCACAACAGCTTATTTCATTCGAGGAAAAGAATGTGGAAAGGCTGACTAAGTATTTGTGACGGGAACGGGGGGGGTTCTGCCTGTATCACCGTTTAATTCGGCATTTGTAGACGATAAAGCAAATCATATAATTGTATACATGTATAATTTGTTGTGCAATTTGTATAAAAAAGTCAAGAAAACTTCTCAAATTTAGCGTGATAAAGCATGTTGCCTGATTGATGAACTAGCGATATAATAGAGGACGTGGGAAAATACATTTAAAGGAGGACATGTACGATGTCATATGTGGATGAGGTACTTGAGGTAGTACAGAAGAAGAATGCCGATCAGCCGGAGTTCCTGCAGGCAGTTACCGAGGTTCTGGAATCTCTGCGGCCTGTGATTGACGCCAACGAGGAACTTTACAGAAAGAATGCGATTCTGGAGCGGATTACCGAGCCTGATCGTCAGTTCATTTTCCGTGTTCCCTGGGTGGATGATCAGGGACAGGTTCAGGTGAACAGGGGCTTCCGCGTGCAGTTCAACAATGCAATCGGACCTTACAAAGGGGGCCTGCGGCTGCATCCTTCCGTAAATTTGGGCATCATCAAGTTCCTGGGCTTTGAGCAGATTTTCAAGAATTCCCTGACCACTCTTCCCATCGGCGGCGGCAAGGGCGGTTCGGACTTTGACCCCAAGGGCAAGTCGGACAGGGAGATCATGGCATTCTGTCAGAGTTTTATGACGGAACTGAGCAAATACATTGGCGCAGATGTGGATGTCCCCGCAGGAGATATAGGAACCGGCGCAAGAGAGATCGGCTTTATGTTTGGCCAGTATAAAAGGATACGGGGAACCTTTGAGGGCGTGCTGACCGGCAAGGGCCTGACCTACGGCGGTTCCCTGGCCCGCACCGAGGCCACGGGCTACGGCCTGCTGTACTTAACCCAGGAAATGTTAAAATGCCACGGACAGTCCATGGAGGGCAAGACCATCTGTGTGTCCGGCGCAGGCAATGTGGCTATTTACGCCATTCAGAAGGCGCATCAGATGGGAGCGAAGGTAGTTACCTGTTCCGATTCCACGGGTTGGATTTATGATCCGGAAGGCATTGATGTGGAATTGCTGAAAGAGGTTAAAGAAGTGAAGCGGGCCCGCCTGTCCGAGTATGCCGCTGCAAGAAAGAGCGCGGAGTATCATGAGAAAAAGAATGGTGAACATGGCGTGTGGAGTGTCAAATGCGATATCGCGCTGCCTTGTGCCACTCAGAACGAGTTGGATCTTGAGGATGCTAAGATGTTGGTGGCCAACGGTGTAATGGCAGTCTGCGAGGGTGCCAACATGCCTACTACTCTGGACGCTACCAAATATCTGCAGGCCAATAAAGTGATGTTTGTGGGCGGCAAAGCTGCCAATGCGGGCGGTGTGGCCACCTCCGCGCTGGAGATGAGCCAGAACAGCGAGAGACTGTCTTGGACGTTTGAGGAGGTAGACTCCAAGCTGCAGAACATCATGAAAACCATCTACCACAACATTGATGATGCCGCAAAGCGCTACGGTGTGGAGGGCGACTATGTGGCTGGCGCCAATATTGCCGGATTTGAGAAGGTGGTAGTAGCCATGCTGGCCCAGGGTGTCTGCTGAGAAAAGCGTCTGTTAGAAAAAAGAAATCTGCCAGGAAAGGCGTATGTTTTGTTACAAACAATCCCCGGTCCGCGTTTAGCTGCGGCCGGGGATTGTTTTTTGCTTCCTGCTGCAAACCGCTTATTTGCCCTAGTCTAGGGATGGGGACGGCGGGGAATGTCACTGCCGTGGACGGATCGGATTTCGAGGCAGTTTTTGCCGCAGGGAATAGGGAGCACGGGAATGCAACCAAGAGTTGATTTTCCCCCAACCAACTCGCTAAAGGGATTATTGCCGCCGCATATGGGCTGTGCTATATTTACCTCTTTTGAACAGAGAGTACGCTGAGGCGCACAAATAAAGGAATATTGAGTTAAGTGCTTTGCGCCAGGGCAGGCCGGGTGCACAGAAAGGCTGGATATATGCTGGATAAAATAGAAATATGCGGTGGAATGGGTGTCTGGCTTTCTATGCAATGTGGTGATTTTGGTGATTGGTGTGTTTATGTCCCATATGGGCCTGGTGGATTTTGGTACGGTGGTTGCCATCCTCAGCCTCCAGGACTTGGTATCGTTTTTTCTGGGCAATATAGGAAGCGCAGGGGGAACTTTGGCAGATGCGTTGGTTCTTGGGGATCGAATATTTCAGGTTCTGGACCAACCTGTTTGTTCGGAGCATCTCAGTACTCATGGAACCCAATGGCAGCAGATTTCATATACAGCCGGAGATATGGGGGCGGGGGAGCATCTGGCTTCAGAGGAAGAATGTGGGATCGCCATAAAGAACGCCTCTTTTTCCTATGACGGTTTGGACAAGGTATTGGACGGCGTGGACATCGCGGTGGGAAGAGGAAAGACGGCGGCGCTTGTGGGGGAGAGCGGAGGGGGTAAGAGTACGGTGGTGAAGCTGCTGCTTGGATTTTATGAGTTGGACAGCGGTTCTATCCGATTGCTTGGGAAACCCCTGGCAGGATATACTTTGGAGGAATTGCGCAGCAATATAGCCTATGTGCCGCAGGATGCCTATCTTTTTTCGATAAGTATCAAAGAAAACATTCGATATGGCAGGCTGGGAGCCAGTGACGAAGAGGTGTTCCGGGCAGCCTGGCGCGCCTATGCCCATGATTTTATCATGGAGCTTCCCAATGGATATGATACGCTGGTGGGAGAACGGGGGGAAAGCCTGTCGGGCGGCCAGCGCCAGCGGATTGCCCTGGCCCGCGCTTTTATCAAAGACGCTCCCATTCTTCTGCTGGATGAGGCTACCTCCGCTCTGGACTTGGAGAGCGAGCAGCTGGTTCAGAAAGGAATTGAGGCGCTTATGGGAGGACGCACCACATTGATTGTGGCCCATAGACTCTCCACCATTGAGAAAGCGGATACAATTTATGTCATGGCTGGCGGCCGGGTATGTGAGAAGGGCCGGCATACCAAACTGATGGAGCAGAAGGGTATGTACAGGAGACTGGTGGATTTGAGTAACGGAAAAGGTAAGAAGAGGAATTTTTGATCTCAATCTGGACATTTTCTCTGAAATATTGTAGCATAGTAAAGAAGTTTTCTTAATCTGCGAAAAAGAGGAAATAGAAGAGGTTTGAGAAAGGATGGAACTACTGAGAGTCGCCATTGTGGAGGATGAGACGCCGCATGCGGAACTGTTAAGGCAACATATAGAAAGCTGGCAGAAACAGCGGGGCATGGAAAATGCCGGATTGGAAGTTATGATCCGGCATTTTTGCCATGCCTCCGCCTTTTTCTTTGCCTGGGAGGATGAGAGTTATGATATGATCTTTCTGGACATTCAGATGCCGGGAATAAATGGTATGGAGACCGCCCGGAAAATCCGGGAAACGGACGGCGAAGTAAAGCTGGTGTTCACTACAGGCATCACAGATTACATGCAGGAGGGGTACGAAGTGGAAGCCGTCAGATACCTGCTCAAGCCCATCAACCGGGAAAAGCTGTGGCAGTGTCTGGACAGGCTGCAGCAGGCGCCGGTTCCTTCTCCGCAGCTGGTATTTCAGACCCTGGAGGCTGTGGTGAAAGTTTCGGAGCAGGAGATAGAGTATTTTGAGGCGAGGGGGCATTACACCATCTGTCATTTGCGGGCCGGAAGGCTTTTGCCGGGACAGGACGGAGTGACGGAAATAAAGCTGCGGGAAAGTTTTAACGCTCTGTGCGAAAGATTGTCCGGGCGTCCCTTTGTGCGCTGTCACCGTTCTTACCTGTGCGGTATCGCGCGGATTCACAGGGTGGAACGCACGGAGATTCTGCTGGAGAGCGGGGGCAGCGTACCCTTAAGCCGCAGGATGTATGAAACGGTGGTAAAGGCGTTTATCGCCTATTTTCGAAGAGAAGGGTGAGCGCAGGCGTTCCGGAAAGGGGACATGTGCGATAACAACAGATTGGAGCGTGGTTTACATGCGGATCGGTAAAAAGATGGAGCGCAGAATGGCTGCTTATCAGCAGGATCTGATGGAGAAGCACTGCGAGGAAGTGGAGAATATGTACCGCCAGACCAGGGGATGGCGGCATGATTATCGCAATCATATACAGACCATGAAGGCGTATCTGTCTATGGGGAAATACGAGGAACTGGCCTGCTATCTGGATCAGCTGGAGGAGGATTTGTGCCAGGTGGACACGGTGGTCAAGACCGGCAATGTGATGGTAGATGCGGTGCTGAACAGCAAGATATCAGTGGCACGGTCCAGGGAAATCGACGTGGAAGCCAAGGCAAAAGTGCCTCAGCAGTTGTCCATTGCCGAAGTGGATTTGTGCGTGATTCTGGGCAATCTGCTGGACAATGCCATAGAGGCATGTATGCAGATTCCCCGGGAGGGAAAGCGCTTTATCCGCATTTATATCGACGTGCTGCAGGGACAATTGTATCTCTATGTGATCAATGCCGCCATGGGAGGACTGCGGCGGCAGGGCCGCACTTATCTGTCCACTAAGTCCCGGAGGGAGCATGGCTACGGTCTGATGCGGATGGACCGGGTGGTGGAGAAATACCATGGTTATCTGGACCGGCAGGACGAAGAGGGAGTATTTGCCACAGAGGTGCTGCTGCCGCTGGAGGATGCGCCCGCTTGATAATTTTCCATTCGTGCATGAAGGAAACCGTTCGTGCGCGAATTTTTTTTGCCCGGAAAATCATGCTATAATTCACCTATCCGAAGAACACACTGATGTATATATGGACGCCGAAGCGGCCTTATATGCATCACCAAGCCTGTGTGTTGGCAGGGCATATGCGGAACTCAAGACAAAAAACAGCATATGCCCGGACAATACACTGATGCATATATGGACGCCGAAGCGGCCTTATATGCATCACCAAGTCTGTGTGTTGGCAGGGCATATGCGGAACTCTTAATAAGAAAGACGGGATGGATTATGAAAAAGAACAGACAGGAAAATCAGACGGCAGGCAGCAGGGTGATACGGCACAGCATTCCCGGCAATATCATCTTCTGGCTGAAAATTTTCTGGAAATGGGAGCCGGGAGTGGTACTGCTGGCAGGACTGGAAGTGGTTTTGGGGACATTGGTTCCCCTGGTGGGTATCTATCTGCCCAAGCTGGTGCTGGATCTGCTGGCGGGGAACACAACGGCGGCGGTACTGATCCGTACCCTGGGGCTGTGGGGAATATTGGCAGCTATGTTGTATGGCCTGCGGAACGGGATGAACGGAAAATATTTTCTGCAGAACTCCGTGCGTGCTTATCTTGGGCTGGACATTTTCTTTAAGAGCCTGCGAATATCCTATGAGATTCCGGAGTCCGAGTGGGGCAAGAAAGCATATCAGGAGGCGTTGGGAGTGATGGAGGGGGGCGACTGGTGCGCCAGTTCCAGGACCTTTAGCAGCACCCAGGCAATCCTGCGGGACTTTCTGTGCTTTGCTTTGTATTCCACAGTACTTGGGGTGTTGAATCCCTGGATCCTTTTGGTATTGCTGGCGTTATCTCTGCTGAATGTGCTGGTAATCGAGAAAGGGCTGCGCTTTGAGGAATCCATGCGGGAGCGGGAGGCCCAACACAGCCGGCACTGGAATTATATTCTCTCTGCCATGGGTAATATGACGGCGGCCAAAGACGTGCGAATCTTTGGGATGCATCCCTGGCTGGGCGGCATCCGGGACCGGGCCGTCGGGGAGATGGAGGCAGATAAAATGTCTTATCAGAAATTGCATAATTGGCAGCATACCATGAATGGACTTATTAATTTGGTGAGGGATCTGGCTGCCTATGGATATCTGATCTACAGTGTGTCTGCGGGGCAGATCGGCGTCAGCGATTTTGTATTGTATTTTGGGGCAGTGACAGGCTTCTCCGGTTTTGTCGCCGGGATGCTGTATCAGGTGGGCAATCTGAAATCCGCCCGCAATGCCACGGACTATTACAGGGCTTATATGGCGCTTCCCGAAGAAATATCGGAGGAAGCATCGTATTTGCCGGTGGAATCGAAAAAATATTGCGGATATAGCCCGGTTGAAATGCGGAAATCGGAAAAAGAGAAGCATATTGGGGAGGCTCCCGACATTCAGTTTGAGGACGTGAGTTTCTCCTATAAAAAGGAGGACGGCAGCCCGGGAGAGAAGATTCTGGAACATTTCAACTTAACCATCGCTTCGGGAGAGAAACTGGCCCTGGTGGGGGTGAACGGTGCGGGTAAGACCACTTTGGTTAAATTGCTGTGCGGTCTGTACCGGCCGGATGAGGGGCGTATTCTGGTGAATGGCCGGAGCCGGGCGGATATGACGCCCCGGGAGTGGTACGGATTGTTGTCTGTGGTATTTCAGGAGCAGTTGATATTGCCCGTCACCATTGCGGAAAACATCTCCCTGCAGCGCCGGGAGGAGACGGATGACGGACGGGCTTGGGCGGCGCTGGAAAAAGCGGGCCTGACGGAGGCTTTTTCCCGGCAGAAGCTGGATCTGGATACTTTTATGGGAAAAACCATCTCTCCCAGGGGCATCGAGTTCTCCGGCGGCCAGCAGCAGAGGCTGATGCTGGCCCGGGCTCTGTACAAGGACGCTTCGGTGTTGGTGCTGGACGAACCCACTGCGGCCCTGGATCCCATAGCGGAGAGCCAGGTCTATGAAAAGTATCTGGAACACAGCAGGGGCAAGACTGCCATTTTCATCTCCCACAGGCTGGCCAGTACCCGGTTTTCTGACCGTATCATCCTGCTGGACCAGGGCCGGATTCAGGAGGAGGGCACCCACGAGCAGTTGATGGAGCGCGGCGGCGCATATGCTCATATGTATCAGGTACAGAGCAGCTATTATGAGAAGGACGCGGAGCAGAGAAAGCGCGCCGAAGGGATAGCGATACTCTGAAAGAAACAGGAAAGGACATGGAGATGGAAACTGATTTAACAAGCAAACTTCCACTGAGGGAACATATTAAAAACATAAGAAAAGTATTAAGGATAGTCAGGGATCTGGATAAAACCTTTTTCCTGCACACGGGGCTGAAAGCGCTGCTGGACGCCGTGGGGTTGTACGCGGGATTGCTGCTGTCTGTCTATATTCTGGACCGGCTGGCGGCAGGAGAAGAGTTTCGGAGCAGTTTTTCGGTGGCGGCATTGACTTGCCTTCTGCTCTTTGGACTTCGGCTGGGGAACGGTATACTGCATAACCGGCTGGATGTGCGGTGGGAGATTGTTTATCGCAGATGGGACTCTCTGACAGAAGAAAAGATTCTGCAGATGGACTATGCCAAAATTGATGATCCCAAAACCCGGAAGATGCGGGAGCGCATCTGGCAGGACAATAACTGGGGGGCCGGCATCAATACCATCCGCTGGTACATGGAGGGCGTCATGAGCGGTCTGTTCCGGCTGGCAGGGGCGCTTGTGGTGGGGGCTCCTGTTTTCCTCCACATGATCCGGGGAGGAAGTATGGTAATCCTGCTTACTCTGCTGGTGATGGCCGTTGCAATGGCGGCGGGGAGTGCCTTGGGCACTTTATATGAAAAGCGTCTGCAGCAGTTTATGATGGGCAAGCCGGAGACGGAGGAAGAGCGAATCCAAAACGCGGCTTTGACCTGGGGCGTAATTTTTGGATATGACTATAATTATCGGAAAGGCAAGGATTTCCGGCTGTACCACGGCTATAACTTGCTGCGTTACTGGACCCTGGAAAAGGAGTTCCGGCGGCGTCCCAAGGTGCGGGAGGCTTCCTTTAACAGCGGAAAAAGCAATTTCTGGGGCAGTTTTCCCGCCGGGATCATGGAGTGCGGCTCTTATCTGATTGTGGCCCTTCTGGCTTTGGGAGGAACCTTGACAGTGGGGTCCGTGATCCGCTTTGCAGGCTGTCTGCGGAATATTTTCAGCGAGTTGTCGGAACTTGCTTTTAAACTGCCCCAGTTGGCTCTGGGGGCCAGAAGGCAGGCCAGCACTTTGGAATTCCTGGATATTGCGGATGAGATGCACAGGGGAAAACTGCCTTTGGAGAAGCGTAACGACAATCTGTACAGGATCCAGTTCAGGGACGTGTCATTTAAGTATCCCAATGCGGAGCAATATGCCCTGCGGCATTTCTCCATGGAACTGAAGGTGGGGGAGAAGCTGGCCATCGTGGGGATGAACGGTTCCGGCAAGACCACCATGATCAAACTGCTGTGCAGACTGTACGATCCCCAGGAGGGGGAGATCCTGCTCAACGGCGTGGACATCCGCAAGTTCCGGCACGAGGAGTACAGCAGGCTCTTCTCCGTGGTATTTCAGGACTATCAGCTTTTTTCCTTTCCGTTGGGGGAAAATGTGGCGGTATCCGAGGACTATGACGAGACAAAGGTGAAAAAGTGTCTGGAGGGCGCAGGAATGGGAGCGCGGCTGGCAGAAATGGAACAGGGGATTCACACCTATCTGTATAAGGACTATGAGGAGGGAGTGGAACTCTCCGGAGGCGAGGCCCAGAAAGTGGCCATTGCCAGGTCCATTTACAAGACGGCGCCCTTCGTGCTGCTGGATGAACCCACGGCGGCGCTGGATCCCCTGGCAGAGTATGAGATATACAAACGGTTTGACGAGATTGTGGAGGATAAGACGGCCATTTACATTTCACACAGGCTGTCCTCCTGCCGGTTTTGCGACAAGATTGCCGTATTCCACGAGGGCCGACTGATTCAGCAGGGCACTCATGAGGAATTGGTGGAGGATCGGGCAGGGAAGTATTATGAGATGTGGAATGCCCAGGCCCAGTATTATGTGGAGGCGTAACAGACAGATTCCTGAACCGTAAAAGAGTGCCGCAAGGCAGGAGGTGAACCTGCTTTGCGGCATTTTTTCAGTTTTTGGAAGGATTCGTCACCTGTCCTCCATGGGTACGTATTCCCGATCCTGCCCAATGGACTTGTAGGCGGGACGGATGATCTTGCCGTTGTTGGCCAGTTCTTCCAGACGATGGGCGCTCCATCCGGAGATTCGGGCGATGGCGAAAATGGGAGTGTACAACTCCAGGGGCAGGCCCAGCATATCGTATACAAAGCCGGAGTAGAAGTCCACATTGATGCTGACGCCCTTGTACATCTGGCGCTCCTGCTCTATAATCCGGGGAGCCAGCCGCTCCACCAGGGAGTAGAGCGCGAATTCTTTTTCAAGCCCCTTTTCCTGGGACAACTTTTCCACGAAATTTTTGAACACCACGGCGCGGGGGTCTGACTTGGAATATACCGCATGACCTACGCCGTAGATCAGGCCCGCATGGTCAAAGGCTTCCTTGTGGAGCAGCCGCTTTAAGTAGACGGATACTTCTTCTTCATCGTTCCAGTCCTTTACCTCCTGTTTCATTTCTTCGAACATTTTCACCACCTTGATATTGGCTCCGCCATGTCGGGGTCCCTTCAGGGAGCCGATGGCCGCCGCTATGGTGGAGTAGGTATCCGTCAGCGAGGAGGTCACCACATGGGTGGTAAAGGAGGAATTGTTGCCGCCCCCGTGTTCCATGTGCAGGATCAGCGCAATATCCAGGATCTTGGCTTCCAGAGGCGTATAGGAACTGTCCGGGCGCAGGATATGTAAGATGTTTTCGGCGGTGGAAAGTTCCTCCACAGGCTGGTGGATGTACAGGCTGTTGCCATCGTGGTAATGGCTGTAGGCCTGATAGCCGTAGATGCTCAGCAGCGGGAAGAGACTGATGAGCTGCAGGCATTGGCGCAGTACATTGGGCAGAGAGGTGTCGTCCGCTCTGTCGTCGTAGGAGTACAGGGTCAGCACGCTGCGGGCCAGGGTGTTCATCATGTCCTTGCTGGGTGCCTTCATAATGATGTCCCGCACAAAACTGGTGGGCAGGGTGCGGTATCCCGCCAGCATTTTCTTAAAGCCCTCCAACTCATCGTGATCGGGCAGCTTGTCGAACAACAACAGGTAGGAGGCTTCCTCAAAACCGAAAGCCTCATCCTTCGGCAGCCCTCCCACCAGGTCCTTGACATCGTAGCCCCGGTAGAGCAGACGGCCATGGTCGGGCACCGATACGCCGTTTTCCATTTTGCTGGCCCGCACATCGGAGATATTGGTCAGCCCGGCCAGCACGCCCTTGCCGTTTAAGTCGCGCAGCCCCCGTTTTACCTCATATTTCGTAAAAAGTTCAGTGTCAATAATGCCGGCCTTTTCCGTCATGGCGGCGAGTTTTAATATTTCGGGTGTGATTTCGCAATAGCTGTTGTTATCCATAAGGGATCCTCCTTTCTGAGACGGACGGAGTGAGATCGTCCTGTTGCGGAATTTCAGGTTGGGGTAATATCGCAGGAAAGCCTGCGTTATGCAAGAGAACTATTATGAAAGTCCTGGATTTGGAACTTGGTTTTCATAATACGGATGGTCTTGCGACCCGCCGCCGGGCAGGGCATCATATGATGGGAAGTCGCTATGAGGGCCTTGGTTTCCATAGTTTGAAGGGCCACAGGATTACACCGATGATGGCCGGAAGTATGGTAGACACTGCTGTCATGAGGCTGCCGCTTCCGAATAAGGAGGTCCTGCGGCTGATGACGGGCAACGGAATATATTTACAGTGTAGCATGAGGGGGGGATAAAATGCAAGAAAAAATATGAAATTTAGGTTTTTTTTATAATTATGTTGAGTAATGCCTGGCATTTGAATAAAAATACGATGATGGCAAATATGGCATAAAGAAAATATTTTAGGGCTACGGACATATGCGTTTCGAAACAATTTGCAAAATCGAAAACTAATCTCGAAATTCACGAATATAAAGAAAATTTTCGCAAGTTTCGAGAAAACCCTTCCCAAATGGAAAAACATATGATACAATCATACTAACAAATATTTCCATGAGAGCGGTAAAAAGAAGCGCTCTCAAATATCTCAAAAGGAGGATACTTTACAAATGGAAGGAAAAGCGACAAAGAATTTGGGACTCAGGCGATTCTGGGCGGTTTTAATGACATCTGTGCTGCTTTTTCTGGCTACGGCAGACTGGATTGCGGGGATGCCGATAGTGCATGCGGCCCAGGATCTGATATTGAAGGTCCATTACCACAGGGAAGACGGCAACTATGAAGGTTGGGACGTGTGGCTGTGGGAGATCGGCGGAGACGGGGGCGGCTTTGCCTTTGCCGAGGAAGACGGCGAAATGGTGGCCACGAAAGTGGTGACACCGGGAGTGACTTCCATAGGCTTTATCGTCCGAACCGCGGATTGGGCAAAGGATGTGGATAAGGACCAGTTTATTGACATCTCCGAGATGGTGTCGGGCACGGTACATATTTATGTGGAGTCCGGTGTGGAGGGATACACCAAGGAGTACGGCGAGGATGCCGTCACAGGGGTGAAACTTTCCAAAGCCAGATACGATCAGGAGACGGGCGTCATTACCGTGGAGATGACCGGCGCGGTGGAAGAAGATCTGAAGTCGGCTTTTCAGATCCGGGGAAGCCAGGGAGAGGTGACCATAGCGGAGGCCGCGGAAGGAGAAAAGTGGCAGTATATCCTGACGCCGGAGACCCCCCTGGATCTCAACAGGGAATATCGGATCACATACGACGGGAATGAGTATAAGCTGACTATGCCCAATATTTTTTCCACCGATGCCTTTGAGGCGGATTATACATACACGGGGGATGATCTGGGCGCCCTGTGGTCCCCTGAGAGCACCCGGTTCCGGGTATGGGCCCCCACGGCGGAGGAGGTTCTGTTGAATCTCTACGGCAGCGGAACGGAAGGAACCGATGATCTGCTGGAGCAGATTGCCATGACGGCAGATGTGAACGGAACCTGGATTGCGGAAAAAGAGGGAGATATAAACGGTACTTATTATACCTATACGGCGGTGATAAACGGGGAAGAGCGGGAAGCCTGTGATCCCTATGCCAGAACCACCGGAGTGAACGGAAAGAGAGCCATGGTGCTGGACCTGGCCGCCACCAATCCCCAGGGCTGGGACACGGATGTGGATCCCAACGCCGGCGGAACTTACAACGATGCCATTATCTATGAACTGCATGTGCGGGATCTGTCCTCGGATTCCAGTTCCGGCATTGAGAATGTGGGGAAGTTCCTGGGGCTGACGGAGACGGGAACCCGGACGGCGGGAGGCATGGCTACAGGACTGGATCACATCAAGGAACTGGGAGTTACCCATCTGCATCTTCTGCCGGTGTATGACTATGGTTCCGTGGATGAGGCCAATCTGGATAAAGCGCAGTTTAACTGGGGATATGATCCGGTAAATTACAATGTGCCGGAGGGTTCCTACTCCACGGATCCCTATAATGGGGAAGTACGGGTACGGGAGATGAAGCAGATGGTGAAAACCCTTCATGACAACGGCATCAGCGTGATCATGGACGTGGTGTACAACCATGTGCAGAGCGCCGGGGATTTCTGTGTAAACAGGCTTGTACCGGGATATTTTTCCCGTATGGATGAAAACGGCGCGTATTCCAATGGCTCCGGGTGCGGGAACGACACGGCCTCCGAGCGGAGCATGGTGCGGAAGTATATTGTGGACTCTGTGAAATACTGGGCGGATGAGTACCATATTGACGGCTTCCGTTTTGATCTGGTGGGTCTTCTGGATACGGAGACGGTGAACCAGATCGTGGAGGAGGTACACAGGGACCATCCCAATGTGATTTTCTACGGGGAAGGCTGGACCATGGATACGGCAGTTACCAAGGAGGGTATCACCATGGCCACCCAGCTGAATTCCACGGAGACGCCGGGATTCGCCTATTTCAGCGACACCATCCGGGACGCTCTGAAGGGAAGCGTGTTTGACACTTCTCTGGGATATGTCTCCGGGGCGGAAGGACTGGAAGAGACCATTAAAAAATGCTTTATGGGATTGACCGATTGGTGCACCACTCCGGCGCAGACGATCAATTATGCGTCCTGCCATGACAATCTCACCATGATGGACCGACTCACCAGGTCCGCCTTAAGTTCGTCCAGGGCGGATAAAATTCGGATGAACAATCTGGCGGCGGCCATTTATATGACTTCCGAGGGAATCCCCTTCCTGCAGGCCGGAGAAGAAATGCTCCGCACCAAGATGAAGGCGGACAGTACTTTTGACGAAAACAGCTATGCGTCTCCGGATTATGTCAACAGCCTGAAATGGGAGACGCTGGAAGAGGAAGAATACAAACAGGTCTTTGCGTACTACAAGGGACTGATCGCTTTCCGAAAAGCCCATGGAGCCCTGCGGCTGACAAACGCCCAGGATGTGCAGCAGAATGTGTTCCCGGTGGAGGGACTGCCTGCCAATGTGGTGGCCTTTCAGGTAAACGGAGGTGTGAACGGGGAGACCTCAGAGGGCTTGTTCCTGATCTTTAATCCCAACAATCGGACGGAGGAGATCACTCTGCCGGACGGCGTATGGGATGTGTATGTGAACGGTGAGAAGGCCGGGACGGAAGTGCTGGCTACCATTACCAACGGGAAGGCGTCAGTGGATCCCATTTCCGCATTGGTGCTGGTGAAAGGAACCGGCACAATGATCCGGGAAGAGGAAAACCCGGAGGATGGCGGGAATGTTTCGGCGGAGACAGAAGGAGCGGAAATTCCGGAAATTGCTGAGGACGGCAGTCTTGGCAGCGGCGGCCTGGTGGCGGTGGTATGTATTGTGGCTGTCATCGCTGTGGCAGGAATTGGGTTTGCCGTACTTGGAAAGAAAAAGAAGAACGGAAACAAATAATTGAATAGGCAGATCAATATGTGACAGCCCCCCTTTCTGACGGCACAGGTGAATAACCGATTGCGTCAGAGAGGGGGATGCTGCGCTGTAAGGGGGATACTTGGCCTGGCTGGCTCAGGGTTCTTAAAATAGGGAAAAGTTTCCTGTGAGGTATGGATTTTTATGAATAAAAGAGTTAAAATATATTAATATGCGTACGCGGTCTCAGGGGACTTTGCGGCGCGCAGTGAAGGAGACGGGAAGATGACGGATGTACAGGAAATGTTGAGCAAGGTAGACCATACCCAGTTGAAGGCTTTCTGCACCTGGGAGGATATTTGCAGGCTGTGTCAGGAGGCGGTCAGACACCACACGGCCAGCGTGTGTATTCCTCCCTGCTATGTGGGGCGTGTAAAGGAAGCCTATGGCGGGCAGCTGAAGATTTGCACGGTGATCGGCTTTCCCCTGGGTTATCAGGTAACGGCGGCCAAAGTCTGCGAGGCCAGGGAGGCCATCGACCAGGGCTGCGATGAGGTGGATATGGTGATTAATCTCACCGATGTGAAGAACGGACGCTATGATCTGGTGGAAGAGGAGATCCGGCAGGTGAAAGCCGCCTGCGGGGAGCATGTGCTGAAGGTGATCGTGGAAGCCTGCTATCTGACCCGGGAGGAGAAAGTGGCCATGTGCGGGGCTGTAACGGCAGCGGGAGCGGATTATATCAAGACTTCCACCGGCTTTGGCACCGGCGGCGCCACCAGGGAGGATGTGCAGCTTTTCCGGGAACATATCGGCCCGGGCGTGAAGATCAAGGCGGCGGGGGGCGTGTCCACCTTGGAAGATCTGGAAGATTTCATTCGGCTGGGCTGCCAGCGGGTAGGAACCTCCCGCGCCGTAGGACTGGCTGAGGCGTTGAAGGTCTAGCGGATGGGGAATTTGCGTCCGCAGGGCAGATGCGGAACCTGCGTCCGCAGGAAAGACGCGGAATGCAAAACAGCATATGCGAAACTATAGTGAGGAGACTTTAATTATGGAAAACAATGTGATTATACAAAGGCTTAAGGCGCTGCGCCGCAAACTGCTTCAGGAGGGGATCGACTACTATCTGATTCCCACTGCGGACTTTCACAATTCGGAGTATGTGAATACTTACTTCACCGTGCGGGAGTATTTCTGCGGTTTTACCGGCTCCAACGGCACCCTGGTGGTGTGGCAGGAGGGGGCGGCTCTGTGGACCGACGGCCGGTATTTTATCCAGGCGGAACGGGAACTGGAGGGTACTACGGTGGAACTGATGCGGATGCAGCAGGAGGGGGTACCCACCATCGAGGCATTTTTGAAAAAAGAAATGAAGCAGGGACAGACCCTGGGATTTGACGGCAGAGTGGTGCCCGTCAGCGAAGGGCAGCGCTATGAGAGGGCGCTGAAAGCCAAGGGGATTCGGCTGGCCTACGACAGGGACATTGCAGGCGGCGTCTGGGAGGACCGCCCTCCTTTGCCCGCAGGGCCGGTGACGGTGCTGCCGGAGGAGATAGCCGGACGGAGCACGGCGGATAAGCTGGCGGATGTGCGGGAAAAAATGGCCCTGGAGGGAGCGGGAAGTTTTCTGCTGAGTAAGCTGGACGATCTGATGTGGTTGTTTAACATCCGGGGATGTGATGTGGAGTGCAATCCGATGGCCCTTTGCCATGCCTATATCACCGGGGAGGAGGCCCATCTTTTTATCCAGGAGAAAGCGCTGAGCCAGGAAGTGCGGTCCGATTTGGCGGGCAAGCAGATTACCGTCCATCCCTATGATTCCGTGGTGGAATTCCTAAAAGCCCTTCCGGAGGGGGGCAAGGTGCTGGTGGACCGCAGGCAGATCAGTTATGCCCTGTATAAAGCCGTGAGCGGGAAGCAGGAAACAGTGGAGGCCAACAACCCCACGGAACTGCTGAAGGCAGTGAAAAACCCGGTGGAACTGGCCAATATGGAGAAGATTTTCCTGAAAGACAGTGTGGCCTTGACCAAATTCATCTGCTGGGTCAAGACCAATATCGGCAAGACGGAGATCACGGAGATCGGCGCCGCGGATTATCTGGAACAACTGCGCCGGGCGATCCCGGAGTTTCTGGACCTGTCTTTCCCTACCATATCCGCCTATGGACCCAATGCGGCCATGATGCATTATGCGCCCACGCCGGAGAACCAGGCCCTGTGCAAACCGGAGGGAATGTTGCTGGTGGACAGCGGCGGGCAGTATCTGGGAGGTACCACCGATGTGACCCGCACCATCGTATTGGGACCTGTCACCCAGGAGCAGAAGATGCACTATACTTTGGTAGCCGGGGCCATGCTGCAGCTTACCGCAGCCCGGTGGCTCTACGGCTGTACGGGACGCAATCTGGATATCCTGGCCCGGCAGCGTCTGTGGAATATCGGCCTGGACTATCAGTGCGGCACCGGCCACGGGGTGGGATATATTCTGAACGTTCATGAGGGGCCTCAGAATCTGCGCTGGAAATTCGTGGGCGGCCTGGAGGAAGTTCCCTTTGAGGAGGGGATGGACATCACCAATGAGCCGGGTGTCTATATCCAGGACAGCCATGGCATTCGGATCGAGAATGTAATGGTCGCCAGGAACGATCTGAAAAACGAGTATGGCCAGTTCATGCATTTTGAGACCCTGACCTGGGTGCCCATCGACATGGATGCCATAGACGAAAATTATCTGACGGAGGAGCAGCGCGTGCTTCTGTACAGATATCAGAAACAGGTTTACGACAAGGTTTCCCCTTATCTCACTGAGGAGGAAGCGCTGTGGCTGCGCAGGGAGACCAGAGTGGACAGCGAGGTTCTGACACTGGTTCTGGCAAAGGGGGAAAATTTATAAAAACGATATTAAATTTTGGGGGCTTTATTGACTTTTGGCCGAAGGTCTGAGATAATGAGAAGGACTTTTGAGGTTGTACCGGATACCCGGTAAAAATACACTACAAGGAGGACGTATTACATGTCAACAAAAGCGTATTATCCGATTAGTGAAATCGGCGCTGGCAAGCCCGGTTTCAGCAAGACCCGTTCCATCATTGAAGCTGCGTTTTACGGCAACAATGTGATTAAGGTCAATACCGTGAGAGAGGCTTATGAACTGGCCAAGAATTCTCCCGGCACCATCGTTACCGACATGCCCGTTTACAGGGCTGAGGAGCAGGGCCTGGAGAAAGATACCAAGGTACTGCTGTTCAACGACGGCGCAGTTACTGGCCGTTATGCCGGTGCACGCAGGATTAAGGGTGAGCCGGGTGTTGACGCCGCCAAGCTGGATAAGGTGGTGATGGATGCGGTTTACAGGACCCGCTGGCTGAATCTGTACCATGCGGAGTGCTATATCGGCCTGGACCCCGAGTTCATGGTAAAGGCTCATCTGTTGATTCCCGAAGGAGAAGAGAACATCCTGTATAACTGGATGCTGAACTTCCAGTACATGTCCGACAAGTATGTGAAGATGTACAAGGAATCCAAGCCCGTAGGCGATGGCAAGGAGCCGGATATCTACATCTTCTCCAACCCCCAGTGGACTCCCGAAGAGGCTCCCGATGTGGATTACAGCTGCCTGAGCGATCCTCTGACCCTGTGCTACTTTGACACCGATCAGAACTGTGCCGCGATTCTGGGCATGAAATATTTCGGAGAGCATAAGAAAGGCACTCTGACCATGGCCTGGGCACTGGCCAACAGAAACGGCTACGCATCCTGCCACGGCGGCCAGAAGGAATACAGCCTGGAGGGCGGCAAGAAGTTTGTGGCTTCCGTATACGGCCTGTCAGGTTCCGGCAAGTCTACCCTGACCCATGCGAAGCATAACGGCAAGTATGACGCTTTCGGCGGCATCAAGGTGCTGCATGATGATGCATTTATCATCAATACGGATACCTGCGCTTCTGTTGCGCTGGAGCCTACTTACTTCGACAAGACGGCGGATTATCCCACCGGCTGCCCGGACAATACGTTCCTGCTCACCGCTCAGAACTGCTCTGCAACCCTGGACGAGGAAGGACATATCCAGCTTGTTACCGAGGATATCAGGAACGGCAACGGCCGTGCCATCAAGTCCAAGCTGTGGAGCCCGAACCGTGTGGATAAGATTGACGCGCCTGTGAATGCGATCTTCTGGATTATGAAAGATCCCACCATTCCTCCTGTAGTGAAGCTGAAAGGCTCCGCTCTGGCATCCGTGATGGGCGCAACTCTGGCCACCAAGACTTCCACCGCAGAGCGTGTGGCAGCCGGCACAGATCTGAATGCGCTGCGCATTGTTCCTTATGCCAACCCCTTCAGGACTTATCCTCTGGTAAATGACTATGAGAAGTTCAAGAAGCTGGTGGAAGAGAAGAATGTGGACTGCTACATTGTAAATACCGGTGACTTCATGGGAACCAAGTGCAAGCCTGCGGATACTCTGGGTATCCTGGAGACCATCGTGGAAGGCAAAGCAAAGTTCGAGCAGTGGGGACCTTTCGAGGATATCGAGATCATGTACGATTGGTCCGGCAAGACCTCCGAGGCTTTCAAGCCCGATCTCACCGACAAGGCTTACACCGAGGCCCTGAAGAATGCCATGCAGAACCGTGTAGATGCAGTGGAAGGCTTTGCTGCCAAGAAGGAAGGCTACGACAAGCTGCCTGACGAGGCGCTGGCTGCACTGAAGAAGATCGTTGACGAGGCGGCTTCTCTGTAAGAGAAAGCATATCTGATATGGACGATATTCCCTGCAGATTTGTATACGTAATCTCGATCTGCAGGGGAACAAAAATAATGCAATAAAAGAGAAGGGGCTGACCGACAGGTCAGTCCCTTCCTGCATTTGCCTTCTGCATGAAACGAATCGGATGGAAAAGGTTTTGCAAAAGAGGCAATGTTAAATTTCGCTGAAATATTTGGAGAAAAGTTCCGTTCCGTCATAGCTTTGGAATACTATTTTGATGTCGTCCAACACCAGGCCGTAGTCAGATTCAAAGGAATCAAACAGTTTTGGACCCATATCGGAAAAGGCAGAGGCAATCTGGCTTTCAAATATGCGGGTTATATCATCTTGGCCGGTTCCCCCCAGATCCATCTGTTCCGTGGCGGTAAAGTCCATGACCAACACATTGCCTTCCGCATAGAAATCAATGGTAGCGCCCACAGACTCAAACTGCTGATTAATTGCATTAACCAGTGCTTTCTGTTCATCGCTGTTTATCCAGTCTTCCAGGGAGGCGAAAGTCTGGGAAGTGCCACCAGAGGAAGTGCCGTTATCGGAGGGCACGTAATCCTCGGTAAAGTCTATGGAATATAGACTGGTACCGTCCAGATCCAGATAGGTGACGCGGAGTGTGGTTACAGGGAGACCGTAGTTATTCTTATAAGTCCGGATATCATTGATGAATTCCTCGTAGGTCTCATTCAGGGTGGTATCAAAGTAATCGTGAAGTTCCTGGCGGTTGGACTCATCGCTCATGGTCTGGGTGTACTGGTAGGTGTAAATGATGGTATCCGGCTCTTCCACGGAAACGGAGAAAGTCATGTTGAGATTTGCGAACATGGCGTTGATTCCATCCTCCAGCACAGTGCGGTCATCGCTGTTGTACCAGTCTGTGAGAGCGGTGGAACTCTTATCCGGGGATTCTTCGGCGGATGTCCCGGAAGAACTCTCGTCCGAGGCACTGTCACTTGATGAGTTAGGGATATCCCTGTCCACAGGGCCGGATACCTGGGGACTGCCGCAGGCGGCCATGCTGAAAGCCAGCGTAAATGAAAGTGCCATTGCTAAAATTTTCTTTTTCATAATTTGCTCCTCCTGATTCTTGACGATATGAAAGCTGTTGTCTTTAATTTCATCGAAAAGTGAACGGTGAAACATCTTGACAAACAGCGTTATTATAGCACAGGATAAAGAGAATAGCAATGCTTTTCGAAGTCTCTTCCATACCTGCAAAATTTTTACAATTTTTTTGACTCCTGGCAAAAATTTCAGTTGCCAAATGTCCATCTATTGGATATAATAAGGTTACCTGGAATGTACGACAACTCTTGTTATTTTTGAACCTACATTTACTTTAAAAGGGATTCCTATATTGCCAAGCGGCTGTCAAGCCTCCACTCGCATGAGGATTGCAGGGGAAGGCAAAAACTTGGTTGCGGTTGCCCACCTAGCGTTGCTAGGAGTCAAAAGGCAAGAGCCGGCATTTCGGGGTACTACGAAGGAAAAGGGCAGTCCTTGGGACTGCCCTTTATATATGTACATAACCAGCGCCAAAGAAAAACCTGATAGGGAGAACCGATCATAGGCCAGAGACGGCCATAGGAAAGGGGAGGGGAAGATTTGCCGGGGAAATTCTGGAAAGAGATGAGCAAGTCGGAACGAATGCAGTTGAAGGCGTTGGTATGCCTGCTGGGAGTGTTTTTACTGCTTTTGCTGGCGGTGGTAAGTTTGCTGCATGGAGGGGATCATGAGGAGGAGACGCCGCAACAGGACAGCGTGGAGCAGGAACATATACCGATGGTGGAGCATTTACACAATGTCTGGGTAATGGAGGCCGACGCGCGAGGACTTTTGTGTTATGTGGCAGGGGAGGAGCGCCTGCTGCAGGTGGCGGCTGCGGAAGTTCTCGGGCAGAGAGGAATCGCAGGCCAGTTGGGCAGTGCCGGGCAGGGGGGAACCGCAGGTCAGCCGGGCATTGTCTGGCAGCCGGGAACCATAGGTCAGCCGGGTAGTACCAGACAATCGGGAACCATGAGCCAGCCGGGCAATGCCGGACAATCGGGAAACGGTCTGGAGCAGGGGTACGCGCAGGAAGAGGATTGGGGTACGGAGGCATGGTGTCTGCGGGTGAGGGAACAGGTGGCGGACCTGGAACTCACGGACGGCCTGGTTACAGATGTGGAGCTGAAGTCTCAGAAAGTCAGCGGCAAGGTGCTGGGGGTGGACCAGGAGGCTGTGTGGCTGGAGGGACAGGGCAGGCTGGAATTCACCCGGGAGGTGCAGGGATATCGTCTGTACCGGGAACTTATGACGGTCACTTACCAGGATCTGCGCATAGGCTATGATTTTGCGGATTTTTGCCTGGAGGAGGGAAAGATCTGCGCCATACTTCTGGCCCGGGAAGAGGCCATGGAGACCATTCGGGTGCTGCTGAAAAACAGCGATTACCAGGGGATCTATCATGACAGGGTGGAACTGACCTGTGACACGGACTACACCGTGCAGGTACTGTCCGCCGCCAATTCCCAGGAGACGGTAACCCTCCATACGGCGGGGGAGCGCATGGAACTGACGGTTCCGGAGGGGGCCCGGCTGGTGGTAAAACCCACGGTCCGCACAGGAAAAATGATTCTCACGAGCATCCGCCGCAGCCAGGGCATACCGGCTTACCGGGGCAGCCTGGAACTGCTGTGGACAGAAGGGGGAACGGTGCTGATCAACGAATTGCCTCTGGAAGAGTACCTTTACAGTGTGGTGCCCAGTGAGATGCCTGCTTCCTATCCCCAGGAGGCGTTGAAAGCCCAGGCCATCTGCGCCCGGACTTATGCATATACTCATATGCAGCGTGCCGGGTATGAGGCGCTGGGAGCCCATGTGGACGACAGTTCTTCTTATCAGGTGTATAACAACATTCTGGAGCAGGAGGAGGCTACTGCCGCAGTGAAGGCCACCTATGGCCAGTTGTTGGTGCGGGAGGACGGCGTGACGCCGGCGGAGACCTATTATTATTCCACTTCCTGGGGATATGGCAGCGATGCCCATGTATGGAAAACCAGCGCGGCAGACAGCTATGGCTACATTGTGCCCAGGCACCTGAGCCGGGGGGAGATGGGCCGGGTGCTGACGGGGACGGCGGTGGAAACCATTGGGGAGGCTGTGGGGCCGGAGGAATTGATCCAAGAAGAGATTTTTGCCGCCGCAATCCGCAGCACGGATCCCGGGGACTTTGAGGCTGACGAGGGATGGTACCGCTGGACTTACACGGTAAAGACATTGGATCCCGGCAGGGTCCTGGAGCGGCTGCAGAATCGTTACGACACCAATGACAGACTGGTGCTGACCAGGGATGGGGAGGACTATGTCAGCAGTCCGATAAAGTCCTTTCAGGAGATTCGGAATCTGACCGTGCTGGCCAGAGGGGCCGGGGGCGTGGCAGATGAATTGCTGATCGAGACGGACCGGGATACATATAAAATAATATCGGAGAATACAATCCGATATGTACTGTGCGACGGAGAGACTCTGGTGCAGCGGCAGGACGGCAGCCGGGTAAACGCAAAAACCCTGCTGCCCAGCGCGTTTTTTACCATAGAGATTGCGAAAGAGGGGGAGACTGTGGTAGGATATAACCTGACTGGCGGCGGTTTTGGCCACGGCGTGGGCATGAGCCAGAACGGGGCCAGATCCATGGCGGCGGAAGGGTACGGCGCCGGGGACATCCTGCGGTTTTTTTATGAAGGATGCAGCGTGAAGGAGATATATTATGATGGGGAAGCTGATTAAAATCGGCATACATTTCGGTAATAAGATGAGCGAAAAAAATATCAGTGCCTATGCGGCCAGCACGGCGTTTTTTATATTCCTGTCTCTGGTACCCATGCTGATGGTGATCTGTACCATGATTCCCTACACGCCGCTGACAGAGGAGAATCTGACCCGGGCTATCACAGAGGTGACTCCGAACCAGATTGATTCCATGGTGACGCAGCTGATTCATGATGTGTACCGCAGGGCGTCCTCCATCCTGCCTCTGGCGGCTCTGGTGATGATCTGGACTGCCGCCAAGGGACTGATGGCCCTGATGAGCGGGCTGAATGCTGTCAATGGCGTACAGGAACGGCGGAATTATTTTGTGGTGCGTTTCATTGCGGCTGTTTATACGGTGGTTATGCTGATTGCCACCGTGATCTCTCTGGTGATTATGGTACTGGGCAGCAAGCTGGTGGATGTGGTGCTGGCCAAGGTGCCTCAACTGGAAGTACTGTTTTCACTGGTGGTAAATCTGCGTTTTATATTTTCCTGGATTGTGCTGACTCTGCTGTTTGCGGCGATATACACATATGTGCCCAGCAAGAAGCTGCGGTTTCGGGAACAGATACCGGGGGCCAGTTTTACGGCTGTGGTGTGGAGTATTTTCTCCTGGGGTTTTTCCATCTATCTGAACCTCAGCGGCTCTTTCAGCATCTACGGCAGCCTGTCCCTGATTATTATTGCCATGATCTGGATGTATTTCTGCATGTATATCATCCTGGTGGGGGCATATTTGAACTGCTTTTTCAATCCCGTGAACAAGGTGCTGGTAGATCGGAAGGGACGGCAGCTGGAGAGCCTGGAGGAGTGAAAAGCAGGCGCTCCGAAAAGCCGAAAAATATTGACATCTGAGAAAATGTATGATATTTTAAACTCAAAGCAATGATTCTATACATCTGCTATAGGCAATTTATCTTTTCCCGTTTGGGAAGTCGAGACAGATTCTTGCTTTTATTTCACATACTATTTGAATAGAGCAGGAGATTTCGACAGTGAGCGGACTCTTTTGCGGGAGGAGGTAAAATTGGGGAAAAAGGATTTGGCACTCAAATCCTATCTGTCCGACCCGATGCGGTATGCGGATGTCTACAATGGCAGCGTATTTGGTGGAGCACAGATACTGGACGGGGCGCAGCTTGAGGAGGCCGGGACGGCGGTCCTGAAGTCGGAGGGCGATGTGTCGCTGGAGCGGACTTGCGATATGGCCATGCGTCAAAAAACGGAGGGAGGATTGTTTGCCCTGTGGATATTGGAGAACCAGGAGTATGTGGACTATGGTATGCCAGTGCGGGTTCTGCTGAGGGAGGCGTTGGAGTATGATCGGCAGATACGAGAATTGATGCGGAAGAACGATACCGAATTCAGGGAAAAGGGGCATGAAAAGATCGGGGCAGGAGAGTATCTGTACAAGGTCAGAAAGGGCGATCGGATTCGGCCGGTGGCAACCTTGGTGATTTATTGGGGGAACAGGCCCTGGGATGGACCAAGAAGCCTACACGAGTTGCTGGATTTTGGCAGCGCAAAACCTGGTGCGGCCCGGGAACTCAGAGGGCTGACGCCGGAGTACCCGCTGCACATTTTGGATTTAAATGAGGAAAACGACTATTCCAGTTTTCGGACATCTCTGCGGACAGTGTTTGAACTGTATGCCCGCAGGGCAGACAAGGAACGGTTTCTGGAATATGTGGAATCCCATGATGAGTGCCGTCATCTGGACCAGGAGACTTACAATGTCATAGGACAGATGATCCATTCGGAAATATTACAGAATACAACGGATGCACGGAAGAATGTTAAGGAGGAGCGGGATATGTGTCAGGCGATAGACGATTTAATAGAAGACGGAAGAGCGGAAGAAAGGATTTCCATTATAGGTAGTATAGTGAAAAAACTGTGCTGTACGGTGGAGGAAGCCTGTGAGGTTGCCGGGATATCCGTACAGGAGTACCAGCAGGCAGTAGGACGACAGGCGTAGGAAAGCCATAAAAGAAAAAAGCGCTTGACATTTTGGAGAGAAGCCTCTAGAATAGTCACAGTGAGAGATACAAAGGCGATGAAGGTGTAAAGTAGGGCGTCATTTTCGCACAGAGAGGGGAAGCCACCGGCTGCGAGTTTTCCTGCGTTCAGATGATTGCATGAATTTCCCACCGGAGCCGCCGGGGTGAATCCTGCTGTCATATGGCAGGCTGTAGTCTTGGCCGCAGACGTGCGTTACACGTATCTGAGAGTCCCGTCCGTATCGGATGGGGAATGTGGGTGGTACCGCGGAAAGAAGAGTTTTCGTCCCATGTACAGGAGACTGTACATGGGACTGTTTTTTTCCGTGAAATACGGGAATGAAAACAGTATATTTCCGGGCAGAGCGGCCGGTTCCCAGCGCCGACAGGGAATATGCGGAATTTTAATGCAGGAGGATATGGAAATGAGCGACAGATTGGCGAACATCAGGCAGGAGATTCTGGATGGCATAAAAGAACGTGCTAATTCCAGGGCGGAGGCATTTGAACTGCGCAAGCAGTTCCTGGACTCCAAGACAGGCAAAATCGGCCAGTTGATGAAGGAGATGAAGAGCATTGCGCCCGAGGAGAGGGCCGGCTTCGGCAAGAGCGTAAATGAACTGAAAGAATGGGCCCAGCAGCGGTTTATGGAACTGGATGAGAAGATGAAGGAGAGGGAACTGCAGCGGCGTTATGAGTCCGAGCGCATTGATGTGACCATGCCTGCCCGGAACGTGGAAACGGGCAACCTGCATCCCGTCACCCAGATTCGCAACCAGCTTATGGATATCTTTGTGGGCATGGGCTTTGAAGTGGCTCAGACCCGGGAGATTGAGAACGACTATTACAATTTTGAGGCTTTGAACATCCCCAAAGATCATCCCGCCAGGGATATGCAGGATACTTTTTATCTGTCACCGGAGTTTTTGCTGGCTACCCAGACCAGTGCGGCCCAGATCCATACCATGGAAAAGAAAAAACCACCGATCAAAATTGTGGCTGCGCCGGGTAAGGTGTTTCGCTCAGATGACGATGCCACCCATTCTCCCATGTTTCATCAGATGGAGGGGCTGGTGGTGGATCGGAAAATTACCCTTTGCGATCTGAAAGGGATGTTGGAACTTTTTGTGAAAAAGATTTTCGGAGAGGATACCACCACCCGGCTGCGTCCTTCCTATTTCCCCTTTACGGAGCCTTCTGTGGAGGTGGATGTGAGTTGTTTTTCCTGTGGCGGCAAGGGCTGCAAACTGTGTAAAGGTACGGGCTGGATTGAACTTCTGGGCGCTGGCATCGTGAATAAGAAGGTGCTGGAAAACTGCGGCATTGATTCGGAACAGTACAGCGGTCTGGCTTTCGGCATCGGCCTGGACCGTACCGCCATGCTGAAATACGGCATCAACAATGTGAAACTTCTGTTTGAGTCCGATCTGCGGGTATTGCGGCAGATTGACGACAATTAAGGGATTGGCGGCCAGGACACAGAAAATAAAGTGGATAACCGTATTTTCCCAGGGCGGCCGTAATTCGGCGGCTTCCCCGTGTATTGCCGGGAGAATGCGGAACGAAATCAGGAGGGATAATATGTTAGTACCTTTGAGTTGGTTAAAGGATTATGTGGAGATTGATGTGACACCCCAGGAGCTGGAGGAAAAACTTTTTTCCTGTGGTTTTGAAGTGGAAGAGCTGCATCAAGTGGGAGAGGCAGTCAGTAATGTGGTGGCGGGTCTGGTGGAGACCTGTGAGGCCATCCCCGACACGCATCTGCATGTGTGCCGGGTGAATGCCGGCGGCCATGGCACCTTCCAGGTGTGCTGCGGTGCGGACAATGTGCAGGCGGGAGGAAAATATCCGCTGGCGCTGGCCGGGGCCACGGTGTACATGACGGCCAAGGACCACAAGACCGTGGAGGGCGTCATGACGATTAAGAAGGGGAAGCTGCGGGGCTATGAATCCGAGGGAATGCTGTGCTCCGGCGTGGAACTGGGAGTGAGCGAGAACCTGTTTCCCGGCGCAGGCTACAACGGTCTGTTGGTGCTTCCCCAGGACGTGGAGCCCGGAGCGGACGTAAAACCTATCCTGGGCCTGGACGACTGGATTTTTGACATTTCCATCACGGCCAACAGGCCGGACTGCCAGAGCATAATGGGCATTGCCAGGGAGGTGGCGGCGGTGCTGGATAAGCCTTTCCGTATGCCCGCCCTGGATTACACCGAGACGGCGGTGAAGAAGGAGGGTTTCACGGTGACAGTGGATGCCCCGGATCTGTGCCCCCGGTATATCGGTCATTATGTGTATGACGTGAAAATCGGCGAGTCCCCGCAGTGGATGAAGCGCAGGCTGGCGTTGATGGGTCAGGAACCCATCTCCAATATCGTGGATATCACCAATTATGTGCTGCTGGAGATGGGGCAGCCCATGCATGCCTTTGACTTTGATTATCTGGAGGGCAATGCCATTGAGGTGCGCCGGGCCGGTCAGGAAGAGAAGATCACCACTCTGGACGGACAGGAGTATACATTGAATACCAACAATCTGGTGATCTGCGACGGTGTGAAGCCGGTGGCCCTGGCAGGGGTCATGGGAGGGCTGAACTCCGAGATCCGGGAGAGCACCGGGGAAGTCTTGTTCGAGTCGGCGAAATTTGCCCGGGACAATATCCGCAAAACCTCCCGGGGACTGGGAAAACGCACGGATGCCAGCGCCAGATATGAGAAAGGCGTGGATGAGTATTTCACTGTGCACGCCATGGAGCGGGCACTGCATCTGATTCAGGAATTGGGCTGCGGCAAAGTTTCCTCCACTCATATAGATGTGAATACGGGCAACCTCATAGAACCCCGGGAGATGAAAGTAAGCGTCAGGAAGGTGGAGGATGTGCTGGGCATCGAAGTGCCGGTTCAGGAGATTCTGCGGATTATGAAAAACCTGGATTTTGCTCCCACTCTGGAGGGCGATGAACTGACTCTGCAGGTGCCTGCCTACCGGGAGGACATGGAGGATTATCCGGATGTGGCGGAGGAAGTGATCCGTATGTACGGTTATGACCATGTGGTTCCCGCTTTTATGCCCCAGGCTCAGGTGACCATGGGCGGTGTGCCCCGGAATATGCAAAAGGAGATGAAACTCAAACGGGCGTTATGCGGTGCAGGAGCCTATGAGTGTATCCACTACAGCTTTTTCTCTCCCTCGGATCTGGACCTGCTGCGTCTGCCCCAGGATGCGCCGAAACGCCAGGCCATCCGCATATTGAATCCCATCAACGAGGAGTTGTCCTTGATGCGGACCACTTTGGTTCCTTCCATGTTAAACGCCATTTCCCGGAATCAGAAAAAGGGGATTCTGGAAGGGCGGCTTTACGAGAGCGCCAAGGTGTTTATTCCCCGGTCCCTGCCCCTGGACGAGTACCCGGACGAACGGGAAACTCTGTGTATCGGCGTATTTGGCGAGGAGGAAAGCTTCTTTACCCTGAAGGGTATGGCAGAGAGAGTGGCGGACACGCTGTTTGCCAGGTTTGACTATGTGCCGGAGACGGAGACCTATCTGCATCCTTACCAGGCGGCTGCCATCTTTTTCGAGGGCAAGAAAGTGGGATGCATGGGCAAGGTGGCTTACGAAGTGGCGGAGCAGCTGGATCTGCGCGCCGATGCCTATGTGCTGGAGATTGACCTGCGCAGCCTGGCCGATGCCTACGACAGACAGGCCGGCTTCACTCCCCTGTCCAGGTTCCCGGAGGAGAGTCGGGATTTGGCGCTGGTGATGGATAAGTCCGTGACCTGTGGCCAGGTGGAGGAAGCCATTCGAAATTCCTGCAGCCATATCAAGTCCATTCGCCTCTTTGATGTATACGAGGGCGGACAGATTGCGGCAGGCAAGAAGAGTATGGCCTTCACCGTGGAATTTGCGCCTCGTGAAGAGGCTTTTGAACCGGATGCGGTGGACCGTTTTGTGAAAAAGATCTTAAAGAACCTGAAAAACCAGTTGGATATTGAACTGCGGAGTTAGGATGGATCTGCTGTAGAGGGAATGCTGCGCAGGCAATGTCCATGGGTACAGTATAAAATGCAGATTGTCCGGGCCTGTTTTGGAAACCGGGTCATAATATGCCATATTTACCGGAACAGGCCGAACTATTAATAAAAAAGAATCGGAGAGGAGCAGAGGAAATGTTAAAAAAATGTGCATGGGAGAATTATGATGAGAAGCAATTAAAAAAGATGGAGAAATTGAGCAATGAGTACAGGGAATTCCTGGACCGGGGCAAGACCGAGCGGGAGTGCATTGACACCATTGTAAACATGATTGAGGGGGAGGGCTACCGGGAACTGGAGTCTCTGGTTAAATCCGGGGAAACTTTGAAGAAGGGTGACAAGGTGTACAGTGTCTGGATGAATAAATCTATCGCCCTGTTCCGTGTCGGCAAGACGCCTATGACAGAGGGAATAAACATTTTGGGTGCTCATATAGACAGCCCCAGGCTGGATGTAAAGCAGAATCCGCTGTTTGAGGATGGCGATCATACTTTTGCCTATATGGATACCCATTACTACGGCGGCGTAAAGAAATATCAGTGGGTGACGCTTCCGCTGGCCATCCATGGAGTGGTGGTGAAAAAAGACGGAACCACCGTTGAGTTAAATATCGGGGAAAATGAGGACGATCCCGTATTTTTCGTATCCGATCTGCTGATCCATCTGGCCGCCCAGCAGCTTGAGAAATCCGCCGCGAAGGTCATAGAGGGGGAGGCGCTGGATCTGATCGTGGGGTCCCGGCCTCTGGTTCTGGGACAGGAGGAGATGGAGACGGACGAGGGCAAGCAGAAGGCAAAGAATCTGGTGAAGTCCGGGGTGTTGGATATTCTCAAAGAGACATACGATATTGAGGAGGCTGATCTGATCTCCGCGGAACTGGAAGTGGTTCCCGCAGGAAAGGCCAGAGAGGCGGGCTTTGACCGCAGCATGATTCTGGCATACGGGCAGGACGACAGGGTCTGCGCCTTTACTTCCTTAAAGGCCATGCTGGACTTAAAAGGGCATGAGAGAACCGTGTGCTGCATCCTGGTGGATAAGGAAGAGGTGGGATCGGTGGGGGCCACGGGCATGCGCTCCCGTTTCTTTGAGAACGCTGTGGCGGAACTGATGAACCTGACGGGAGAGTACAGCGAGTTGAATCTGCGCAGATGTCTGTCCCGGAGCGCCATGCTTTCTTCCGATGTGAGCGCGGCTTTCGATCCCGGCTACAGAAGCTGTTTTGAATTGCAGAATGCGGCTTTCCTGGGAGGAGGCATGGTATTTAACAAGTTTACCGGCGCCAAGGGCAAGTCCGGTTCCAATGACGCCAACGCGGAGTATATGGCACATCTGCGCCGGGTTATGGACGAGGCCAAGATCCAGTGGCAGACGGCGGAACTGGGTAAGGTGGACGTGGGAGGAGGCGGAACCATCGCTTATATCCTGGCTCTTTATGGTATGAATGTCATTGACAGCGGAGTTCCCGTGCTGAATATGCATGCTCCCTGGGAAGCTACCAGCAAGGCGGATATCTATGAAGCCTACAGGGGATACAAGGCTTTTGCGGAAAATGTGACCATGTGACACACCGCAGGAGGACCATGGGAGAGGGCCTGTGGATATGGAGAAAACAATGGAACTGAAAAAATCAGATTTTTACTTTGACCTGCCCCAGGAGTTGATCGCCCAGGATCCCCTGGAGGACCGCTCTTCCTCCAGGCTCCTGATGCTGGACAGAGACACGGGGCAGACCAGACACGAAATATTTCACAATATTCCCCAATATCTGCGTCCCGGGGACTGTCTGGTACTGAACAATACCAAGGTAATCCCGGCCCGGCTGCTGGGGGAACGGGAAGGTACAGGGGCCCATGTGGAGGTGCTGCTTTTGAAGCGCCGGGAGAAGGATGTGTGGGAAACTCTGGTAAAACCCGGTAAAAAGTGCAGACCGGGTACAGAACTTATATTTGGAGAAGGCTTGCTGCGGGGACAGGTGCTGGAGACCGTGGAGGAGGGCAACCGACTGATTCGATTTACCTACCAGGGTATCTGGGAAGAGGTGCTGGATCAGTTGGGTGAAATGCCTCTGCCTCCCTATATCACCCACAAGCTGCAGGACAAAAGCCGTTACCAGACCGTTTATGCCAGGTACGAAGGATCGGCGGCGGCACCCACGGCGGGGCTGCATTTTACCAGGGAACTGTTGGAGGCGATCCGGGAGATGGGCGTGGAGATCGCCTATGTGACCCTGCATGTGGGGCTGGGCACCTTTCGACCGGTGAAGGAAGAAAACGTGCTGGAGCATCATATGCATTCAGAATATTATCAGGTCACCCAGGAGGCGGCACAGCAGATTAATGCCGCCAAGGCTGCCGGGGGCCGGATCATCTGCGTAGGCACCACCAGCTGCCGGACGCTGGAGAGCGCAGCGGATGAGAACGGCCAGGTGAGGCCAGGCTGCGGAGACACGGAGATTTTTATCTACCCGGGTTACCGCTTTAGGGTGCTGGACGGTCTGATTACCAATTTCCATCTGCCGGAATCCACACTGGTGATGCTGGTCAGCGCGCTGGCAGGCCGGGAACGGGTGCTGTCAGCCTATGAGGAAGCCGTCCGGGAGAGATACCGCTTCTTCAGTTTTGGGGACGCGATGTTCGTGATATGAGTAAAAAACGGGGCAGATTATTTTCCAGACTTTGCCGCTGAAAGCAGGACATGAAATGCCCAATCGGATAGATCTGCTACTTTGGGGGCTGGCAGTTTTCAATGGCTTTCCTCAAGAAGAGTTTGGCTTAAATTTTGTTGCAATGAAGGGACATGTTGAAGAATGAAGTTGTGAACGATAGGGCAATTCAGTTCACAGCTTCTTTTTTGATGGATAAAGTACTCATTGATTTTGTGCTGAATACACACTATAATATTATGAAAGGGCTTGAAGAGAAGAAAATGATGCCAGCACGAATGTATAAAAGTCATGCGGATTCTGGTGCACAGTGAGGCTATGCTTGATGAATGGAGGGAGTATGGGCCAGGAAGAAGGAGGGTGCCGGGGAGATTCCCCTGGAGTGGAAGAATCAAAGAGAGTCAAATGTTTTCAGTTAACAAAAAGAAAATAGAAAGAGGAAATAGGAATGGATAAACGGTCATTTGCTTCTATGATTGTGAAATACTGGTATCTGGTGGAATTCTTGGGCCAATCTGATTTTCCCGTTCAGAGTAAAGACGTGCGAGAGAATTGTATAAAAGCTGCCAGGGGAGAAAACAAAAATAGACATATTATTTTGTACCATGCGTTACCCCAGGGGCAGGAACCGGGAAAAGCGTTGGAGGAGGATTCCGCTAGATACTTAAACCATAAAGTGCTGTCGGATGAAATTCATATTTGTCTGGGAAAAATGGAGAGATTTCATTTTGCCGATTATTTAAAAAGAGTACTTAACAGTAATATTGAACTGCCGGAGAAAAATGATAAATCCATATGCTTAATCGGTTTAAAGTGTGACGAGCGGGGTAAGTACATTTCGGATAGCATACAATTATCTCCTCTGGTTTGGGGAATTTATCGTATATCGACAGACCTTGGTGAACTGACGCGAGAGAATATGGCAGACCTTTTGTCAATAGACGCATACCAGTCGGATATGCAATTATTGAATGATCAATTAGTGGAACAGGAAGGAAATACGAAAACGGGAATGGTACTTACCGCTGATTTACTGGATTCCGTGAAAAAGGGAGTGGAGAAAAAATATTTAGAAAAAATCATTCGGAAAGAAGAGAAAATTAACTGGGAGTGCATTATGATTTACCGCCGGTATCAAAATGAAGATACGAAGGCGAAAGACGCAGATGTCTTTCATGACAGCGATCTGGCTAATAGTTTTTTTGTGGATGATCTGCACATGGTGGAAAAAGCGCTTAAAAATAAAACTTTTGGCCAAAAAACGTTTGAACAGGCAATATTGGATTACATAATTGGGATATACGCGGAAGAGAAACAGGAACTTGAATGGATGAATTTTCAAAAGCGGATTGATGTGCACAGCGCATGGGGAAAAGGGCAGGAAGAAGAGCGTGCTGATTTTTTTCATTGTCATTTAGATATTGCCAGAGCGCCTCTTGGCAAATGGCCTTCTAAATATATGCCCTGTTTGATGCAGCAGATGGCGATCAATCTCTGCTGGAGTCCAAATCAAGACAATCAGCCGATTTTCTCCGTGAACGGTCCTCCCGGTACAGGGAAAACCACTTTACTGAAAGAAATTGTGGCGGGGAATGTGGTGGAGCGGGCTTGTATGCTGGCAAAATATAAAGATCCCGATGATGCCTTTGTCCAACATACTTTTCAAGATGGAGACAGCCTGAAAAGAGGGTATTCCAAATATTGTTGGGGGTATTATGCTTTTAAAGACGAGAACCTGAAAGATTATGGGATGCTGGTAGCTTCCTGTAACAATGCCGCAGTAGAAAATATCACAAAGGAATTGCCGGATGGAACGGCTTTGCTGAAGGGATTGGAACCTGGCGGAAAGGAAGAAGACACTATTCGCAGGGGACTTATAGAAGTGGGAAATCTATTTTGCCCGAATGAGGAAGTTCAAGAAAAGTATTTGGTGTGGAATCAACAAGAGGAAGGGTATAGATATCAATCCTATTCGGATGTTTATTTTACCAAATTGGCTAATGACCTGTCCAAAAGAAAAGACAACGAGTGGGATCGCTGGGGACTTATTTCTGCGCCATTTGGGAAAATGAGTAATCTGAAAGAGTATATGCGTGCGGTTTTGAAGCCGTATATCAGGAGTTTTGGCCCTTCAGAATGCATTCAATTCCATAAAGAAAGCTATGCAGAGGCTGTACAACGATTTGAGAAGCAGTTGGAAACGGTTCAACAAATGAAGCAAGAACTCCTCCAGGTCAGTGATGCCAGGAGATGTTTTTCACAAGATAAAGCAGCACTGAATCGTCAGATGCACAGTGCAAGTGAGCTGAAGCACCGGCAAGAGCTGGAGGAGGCGCGTTTGATGAAAGAAATACAGGAACTGATCCGGCAATCAGAGCAAGCGGAACAGGTCCTGAAGAACGAGCAGGCGGAATTGGTTTGCTTACAAAATCAACTGCTCCAACAGAATAAACATCAAAAAGAAGTTGAAACTCAAATTGGTGGTATCCGCCAGCATATAATGGAATTAGAGGAACGCCGCCGTTTTAGAGACATTTTTTTCGAAATCATTCATCGTCCTACCATGTTGTCCCGCACGATTCAGGAACAGTATCAGGGATTGTCCGAAAAGGAACAGATTCTTTCGCAGGAGACCGTTAAAACGGATCAGTTGAAACGGGAGTTGGAGCGGCAAATCAAGGAGGAGAATGACCAAAGCCATATATTCTACGATATTGAGAATCGTAAAAAGAGGCTTTGTGATGAACAATGCAATATACAGGAACAGATTCATCAGTTACAATGGCAGTTGGAAACATGCTTAGACAAGATAAAAGAGGCCAGCCGACGCTATCATATGTTTTTGAAAGAGGCTTCCCAACGACAGGGTGATCAGGCGATGACTGTGTTGGACGAAGAGTTCTTCCGTCTATATGACAGCGAAGTAAATGAGGAATCCACAAAGGCGCAGCTGGCAAATCCCTGGCACACAGCGGCTTATAACCGGGAGCGGGAAAAATTATTTTGTGAGGCGTTGAGACTTCATAAGGCATTCCTATTGGGCTCTAAGGCCTGTTTATGGAATTTTAAAAATCTTTTGCTGCTGTGGAAGGAACCCAGGGACGACGATAATAAATCAGTGATTTTTTCACAACGAGACCGGGAAGCGGCGTTTGGCTCTATCCTGAATACAGTGTTTTTGCTGACTCCAGTACTGTCTACCACGTTTGCGTCGGCGGGGAATATGCTGGCTTCTATTCGAAATCCAGGGGAAATCGGTTGTCTGATTATTGACGAGGCAGGACAAGCGGCTCCACAGATGGCATTGGGTTCTCTGTACCGCTGTCGTCGAGCCATAGTAGTTGGGGATCCCAGGCAGGTGGAACCCGTTGTGACGGATGAACTGGACCTGATTAAACAGGTAATTCAAAATGACTATACCGGGTATTATCAATCAAAAAGGCATTCTGTTCAGGAATTTGCAGACAGACTGAACTCCATTGGCACTACATATGTTGAAGACGGATATAAAACCTGGGTGGGCTGTCCTCTGGTGGTGCATCGGCGGTGTATCAGCCCTATGTTTGAATTGTCAAATGCATTGTCCTATAATCAGATGATGAAACAGCAGACGGCCTTGCCGGACCCGGCAAAGGAGTCTGGATTCTGCAGAGAAAGTTCCGGGTGGATCAATGTAGGTGGAAGTGAAAAGAATAAAGAGGGAAAGGATCATTATGTGGAGAATCAGGGAAGAAAGGCATGGGAACTGATCCAAAAATATTTTCAAAGATCCCAGGGTATGCCCAGCCTTTTTGTTATTACCCCTTTTACAACTGTGCGTGATGGCCTGAAAAAACTGATCCGTTCTCAACCAGAGTATCAAAAAGATAAGCGTTTATCGAATTGGGTAGATCAATGCATTGGAACCGTACATACATTTCAGGGAAAAGAAGCAGATGAGGTGGTATTCCTACTTGGCTGTGACAAAAATTCATTATCAGCAGTCCGATGGGTAAACACAAACATTGTCAATGTAGCGGCCACGAGAGCTAAATACCGCTTTTATGTGATCGGAGATTTTACCGTTTGGCAGCATTCTCCTTTATTTTGTAAGGTCAAGGGGATTCTAGACAGCCATGCCCTCCGTACTTTACAGAAAACAATGGATAGTCCTGACGATCAGGGAGATGAAAAGCAAATAGGACGTCTTCTAAAAGAAATGCCGGGCGCTGATTCATTGACAATGGATGGAGAATTGGAGGAAAGCCTTGTGACGCCTCTTTTTAGGGAGCTGGATGTCTTGTGGAGAAGCAGCGTCCTGACATCTTCGCAGTTGGAAGCCTTTGGCTTTTCGGAGGCAGAGATGCAGGAATTGCCTGGCGGGATTCAAAAAAGGTTGACCAGCAGCATTTTACTGCACGAACTATTCAACAAATTAAGAGAAAGATATCGTCTGGAGGAAATGGATGCCTCCTGTGCGGGAATTTTGTTCTGCAAGACGATGGAATCTCTGCTGAAAGAACTGCTGTTGGGTAGACTGAAGGTCATCTTTCCGGATGAGGAGGTAAACAGGAAAAAGTTTCGGGATATTGAGGAACAGAAAGTAACAACTGGTACTTTTACACACATTCTGAATAAAGAGGAATTGCGGTCCAGTTTAGCCTCCCGCATGGTCCGCCTGTTCGGCCAGGTATGTGATGATCAGTGGTGGAAGACCTATGCCGAGGATCTGGAAGCATTCAGAAAACTCCGCAATACATGTTGTCATTCCGAACCCTTTAGCTGGCAGCAGGAAAAAGAACTGATAAGTATACTTTTTCATCGTCAGGAGTTTATGAAAACACTTGTCGGAAAAGCCCTCTAATTGTCAGCATTATGGAACAGGTGTGAAATAAAATGATGCGAAAAGAAGTATGAGAGAAAGACAAAATGATAAGCACCAATATCCGCGTTCCGTAGACGATTTCGGTTTTAATACATGATGGAATTGACAATTCGTAAGGAATCATGTAAAATCTTGTTTAGAATGTGTATGGCCTGGAGGATAACTTGAATGGAAGAACGAAGAAAGTGTAAGAGAATGGATATGGAATCCCAGCTTATGGTAAAGCGTCTGGATTCCACGGTGAAACATGCCGTAGTGATAGACTTAATCGATGTATCCAAATCAGGGGTAGGCTTTACCTGCGAGGATTTGCTGGATATCGGCGCCGTATATGAATGTTCTCTGGCTATATGGACCAAGGAAGTAATTCACTGTTTTCTCCGGATTGTGCGGATTGAACTGGATGATTATGCACTCTATCATTATGGAGCCATCTTTATCGGAATGTCCGAGCAGGATGCCCTTCGGATCAGCGTATATGAAAAATTTTCCGAGGCGGATCTGGTGTAAGGGGGGACAGGCGCGGCCGAAAGTTCGCATGGCACAAAGAGGAAGATGTAAAATTAAAATAGCACCTGCCTGGCAATTAGAAACAGGCAGGTGTATTTTTATAATTTTTTTTCATGAATAACAAATTGGGGGGTGGACAGCAGTCTTTTGGCGGCGTCCTGGGAAGACTCGTCATAGAACTCGATCCGAAGTACGCCTTCCTCATACTCACGGTTGTGGACAATGCCGATATTTTTGATGTTGATATTGTTAAAAGCCAGGGTGGTGGCCACCTGGGCCAGCATGCCGGGCCGGTCGTCTATGTCGATGTTGAAGGAGAACACCCGCTTTATAGGGCCGCTGGAGGCGTTGATAAAGGAGTCACGGTATACTCTGGCGCTGTCAAAGAGCCGGTACAGCGCCTCTCCCTGACGGTTATCCAGTTCCTCTTTGATCTGGGACAGGGAGTCGATATAGCAGCCCAGCAGTTTTGAAATATTTTCGGTGTTGGTCAGGCAGATCTGCTGCCACATGGCGGCGGAGGAAGAGGCAATCCGGGTGATGTCCTTGAAGCCTCCGGCGGCCACCAGTTTCATAATGCCGTCCTGGCTGTCCGAGTCCCGCACCAGGTTTACCAGGGAGGCGGCGATCACATGGGGCAGATGGCTGATCCCGGCGGTGACATAATCGTGCTGCCGATAATCCAGCACCAGAGGGAGGGCGCCCATGGTCTCCACCAGTGCCCGGTATGCTTCCAGCCGCCGGGAGTCGGTCTGGTCGGTGGGAGTCAGGATGTAATAAGCGTTTTCCAGCAGTTTGGCCTTGGAATTTACGTAGCCGAAACGCTCGCTTCCCGCCATGGGATGGCCCCCGATGAATTGCGCTTCCAGCCCGGCCCGGGTGATATGCTCATGGATATCTGTCTTGACGCTGCCCACATCCGTCAGGGTGCAGGAGGGAGATATCACCTTTTTTACTGCCTCCAGGTTAGCATCGTTTTTTTGTACCGGGGCACACAGAAAGAGATAGTCGCAAGTTGAAAAAGTCTCATCAATCCTTGCTGCGGCCCTGTCTATAACCCCGTCCCCCACAGCAGCTTCCAGTGTGGCGGCATTCACATCATACGCAGTCATGTAGAGTTCCGATATATTCTCCCGCAGGGCCCGGGCGATGGAACCGCCGATCAAACCCAGCCCGATAAAGCCAATATGCAATGCTGCCATGTTATTTTCCTCCTTTATTAAAGTTCCGCATGCTCCCTCCAAGCACACATGTCAGATGCTTCATATCTGGCCGCGAAGCGTCCATACATGAAGCAGTGCGCTTTCCGGGAGCATGCTGTATAAGAAGTTCCGCATGCTCTCTCCAAGCACACATGTCAGATGCTGCCTTAATTTAATAAATAGACTATAGCACGTTAAAGCGCGAAACGCAAGGGACAGGGGCGGAAAAGCGATGTTTTTCGGTACCTGTGCGGAATGGGCATAAGGGATACTTTGTTGTATATTTTGTTCAAAAATAATAAAAACACTTGTAAATTTTCCGAACATTTAGTAAAATACACTTATGGGTGTCAGAATGTGAAGAACCGGGCTCTGGCAGAATACCCAAATCAGACCTTAATTGGAGGAAAGCATATGAATGTTTACACAACCGACAAGATCCGTAACGTATGTCTATTAGGTCATGGCGGCAGCGGTAAGACCAGCCTGGTTGAGGCGATGGCATACCTGTCCGGCATTACTTCCAGAATGGGTAAAGTAACAGATGGCAATACTGTAAGTGATTATGGAAAAGAAGAGCAGAAGAGGCAGTTTTCCATCAGTACATCCGTCATTCCCATTGAGTGGGAGGGGCATAAGATTAATATTCTGGACACCCCGGGGTATTTTGATTTCGTGGGAGAAGTGGAAGAGGCTCTGAGCGCCGCAGGCGCCGCCATCATCGTGGTGAACGGCAAGGCCGGCATTGAGGTGGGCACGCTGAAGGCTTGGGAGTTGTGTGAGAAATATAAATTGCCCAGATTCGTGTATGTGTCCAATATGGATGTGGACAACGCATCCTTCCGCCAGGTGGTGGAGGATATGACCAACCTCTTTGGCAAGAAACTGGCCCCCTTCAATCTGCCCATTCGTGAGAATGAGAAATTCGTGGGCTATGTGAATGTGATCACCGAGTCCGGCAACCGCTGGCAGGGTAAGGAAGTGGTTCCCTGCGAGGTGCCGGAGTACAATAAAGCCAATCTGCAGATCTGCCGGGACGCCCTGATGGAGGCGGTGGCTGAGACCAGCGAGGAGATGATGGAGCGCTTTTTCAATGGGGAGACCTTCTCCGAGGCCGAGATCCGCGCGGCACTGCGTACCAATGTGTGCGACGGCAGCATCGTACCCATGACCATGGGGTCCAATATCCTGTGTCAGGGCGTGTTCACTCTGCTGGATGACATCGTGAAATATATGCCCAGCCCGGAGAACCGGGAAGTGGCAGGCATCAATATGAAGACCAACGAGATTTATCATGCGGACTATGATTTCTCCAAGGCAAAGTCTGCCTATATTTGGAAAACCATCGTGGATCCCTTTATCGGCAAGTACTCTCTGATCAAGGTGAATTCCGGCGTGCTCAAGACGGACGACCTGATCTACAATGTGGATAAAGACATCGAGGAGAAGATCGGCAAGCTGTACATAATGCAGGGCAATAAGCCCATGGAAGTAAGCGAACTTCACGCAGGGGATATCGGCGCTCTGGCGAAGCTGACGGCGGCCCGCACCGGCAACAGTCTGTCCACCAAAAACACTACGATTAAGTTTGGTAAATGGGAGATTTCCACGCCCTACACCTATATGCGGTACAAGGCTAAAAACAAGGGGGATATCGACAAGATTTCCCAGGCGCTTCAGAAGATTACCCATGAGGATCTCACGGTAAAAGTGGTCAATGACGCAGAGAATCGCCAGCTTCTTCTGTACGGCATGGGCGATCAGCACCTGGAGATCATCGCCAGCCGCCTGTTGAACGAATACAAGGTGGAGATTGAACTGGATAAGCCCAAGGTGGCTTACCGGGAGACCATCAAAAAGACCTCTGATGTGGAGGCTAAGCACAAGAAGCAGTCCGGCGGACATGGTCAGTACGGCCATGTGAAAATGCGGTTTTCTGCTTCCGGCGATCTGGAGACTCCTTTCCTATTCGAGCAGGAAGTGGTGGGCGGCGCCGTGCCGAAGAACTATTTCCCTGCGGTGGAAAAAGGATTGCAGGAGAGTATGCAGAGAGGGCCTTTGGCGGCATACCCCGTGGTGGGCGTGAAGGCGGTGCTGTATGATGGCTCCTACCATCCGGTGGATTCCTCGGAGATGGCTTTCAAGATGGCAACGATTCAGGCATTTAAGAAAGGCTTTATGGAAGCGGGGCCCGTCTTGCTGGAGCCCATCGCATCCGTGAAAGTGACTGTGCCTGATTCCTTCACCGGTGATATCATGGGCGATCTGAACAAGAGGCGCGGCCGTGTGCTGGGAATGAATCCCACCGCCGCCGGCAAGCAGGTTATCGAAGCGGATGTGCCCATGAGCAGCATGTACGGATATTGCACGGACCTGCGCTCCATGACCGGCGGACAGGGTGAGTACAGCTATGAGTTCGCCCGTTATGAGCAGGCTCCCAGCGATGTACAGGAGAAGGAAGTGGCAGCCAGAGCGGCTAAGGTGGCGGAGAGCAATTCGGAAGAATAGATTCCGAATGGGGATTCCGGATATCGGCCAACACAGTGCCGCAGGCAGGGCAGGCGTCCTGAGTTTAAAGACTAAAAGAGAATTGGGCTGGGGCAGCTTCCCGAAAGGGGGCTGCCCCTTTTTGAATGGGGATTGGGGAGCGTCACACATGGCGGGGAGGGGCAGAAAAAACTTGACATCCCCAGGGAATAGGGCTAAAATGAGCCATAACACTAAGAAAAATCTGGAAGAGGGGTAATATTTATGGCAGCACCGTACAACCACCGCGAGGTGGAGCAGAAATGGCAGAAGATCTGGGATGACGAGCAGGCATTTAAGGTCTCTGAGGACTATTCCAAACCCAAATATTATGCGTTGGTAGAGTTTCCCTATCCTTCGGGGGCGGGACTGCATGTGGGACATCCCAGGCCCTATACGGCTCTGGATATCGTGGCCCGCAAGCGCCGCATGCAGGGCTATAATGTGTTGTATCCCATGGGCTTTGACGCTTTCGGGTTACCCACGGAGAACTATGCCATCAAGAACCATATCCACCCCAGGATTGTGACCAAAAATAATGTGGCGCGCTTTAAGGAGCAGCTTCACGCCCTGGGTTATTCCTTTGACTGGGACCGGGAGGTCAACACCACGGACGAGGAATACTATAAGTGGACCCAATGGATCTTTTTAAAGCTGTTCAAGGCGGGGCTGGCCTATAAGTCGGAGATGCCCATTAACTGGTGTACCTCCTGCAAGGTGGGCCTGGCCAACGAAGAGGTGGTAAACGGTGTGTGCGAGCGCTGCGGAAGCCCGGTGGTACGCAAGGTCAAGAGCCAGTGGATGCTGAAGATTACCCAGTATGCGGACAGGCTGATCCAGGATCTGGATAATGTGGACTATGTGGAGCGGGTGAAGGTGTCTCAGAAGAATTGGATCGGCAAGAGCCAGGGCGCGGAGGTGGATTTTTCCATCACGGGCAAGGAAGACAAGCTGCGTGTCTATACCACCAGGCCGGACACGCTGTTTGGTGCCACCTATATGGTGGTGTCTCCGGAACATCCCCTGATTGATAAATATAAAGAGGAGATCGGCAACTATGAGGAACTTTGCGCCTACAGGGAGCAGGCTGCCAAGAAGTCCGATTTCGAGCGCACGGAACTGGCCAAGGACAAGACCGGCGTGCAGATTCAGGGTCTGACCGCTACGAACCCGGTGAACGGAAAGGAGATTCCCATCTGGATCTCGGATTATGTGCTGATGACTTATGGCACCGGAGCCATCATGGCCGTGCCCGCTCATGACGAGAGAGACTGGGAATTTGCCAAAAAGTTTGGCCTGCCCATCATTGAGGTGGTGGCCGGAAGCCCGGTTTCCGTACAGGAGCAGGTGTTCTCGGATGTGGCTACGGGCACGCTGGTGAACTCCGAATTTTTAAACGGTCTGTCCGTGGCGGATGCCAAGGAGAAGATCATAGCATTCCTGGAGGAGAAAGGCATCGGGACCAGTAAGACCAACTTCAAACTGCGGGATTGGGTGTTCTCCAGGCAGCGTTACTGGGGGGAACCTATTCCCATTGTGAAATGTGAAAAGTGCGGATTTGTGCCCATTGACGAGAGTGAGCTGCCCCTGACCCTGCCGGAGGTGGAGTCCTATGAGCCCACCGACAATGGAGAATCTCCGCTGGCGGCCATAACGGACTGGGTGAACACTACCTGTCCCTGCTGCGGCGGCCCGGCCCAACGGGAAACGGACACCATGCCCCAGTGGGCGGGTTCTTCCTGGTATTTCCTGCGGTATATTGATCCTCATAACAGGGAGGCACTGGCCAGCCCGGAGGCACTGAAATACTGGATGCCCGTGGACTGGTACAATGGCGGCATGGAGCACACCACACTGCATCTGCTGTACTCCCGTTTCTGGCATAAATTCCTGTATGACCAGGGAGTGGTTCCCTGCCCGGAACCTTACCAGAAGAGGACCAGCCATGGCATGATTCTGGGGTTGAATCCTCACAGCTTTGTAAACCAGACCCAGGAAGAGCAGAAGCGTCTGCTGGAGCAATACGGCAGCGAAAAAGCGGCTCGTGCGGCTTTGGTGGAAGAGTATGGTGAGATGGCGGAGCATCCCATTGTGAAGATGTCCAAGTCCCTGGGCAATGTGGTGAATCCGGACGAGATCGTGGAGGAGTATGGCGCGGATACCCTGCGCACCTATGAGATGTTTATCGGGGCCTTTGATATGTCCGCCGCCTGGAGCGAAGACGGGGTGAAGGGCTGCCGCAGATTCCTGGAGAGGGTGTGGAAATTGCAGGATATCCTCACAGAGGAAGAGGGATACAGCGCGGAGTTGGAGACCAGGATGCACCAGACCATTAAGAAAGTCAGCGGCGATTACGAGAGCCTGAAATACAACACGGCAATTGCGGCCATGATGGCGCTGATCAACGATATGAACAAGAAGGGGACGGTGACCAGAGGAGAATACAGGGCGCTCCTGACCCTGCTGAATCCCGTAGCACCCCATATCACCGAAGAACTGTGGCAGATATGCGGCTTTACGGGCAAGATCTATCAGACCTGCTGGCCTGAGTATGAGGAGGCTAAGACCATTGAATCCACTGTGGAAATCGCCATGCAGATCTGCGGCAAGATGCGGGGTACCTTCTCCATTCCCCGGGATCTGGACAAGGAGCAGGTCATTGCCCAGGCTAAAGAGTTGCTGGGAGATAGGCTGACAGGCACGATTGTGAAAGAAATCTATGTGCCGGGCAAGCTGGTAAATATTGTAGTGAAGCCCTAGTATGCCGTAGGCGGCATCTTTGACCAACGACAATGCAGTTCGATGGGAGTTGGGGTAAGAATAGAAAGCAAGAGACTGTTGCGAAAGGGGATTTCCCGATATCCGCAACAGTCTCTTTCTCAGTGTTCCCTATTGGAGGGGAACAATTTGGTACAGGAATACCGCCAGAGGGAGTTCTGTGGGGGGCAGCCGTAGTGCTCCGCTGTCCAGGGCGCATTTGCCCAGCAGACCCACCGTGTCAAAAAACAGTGTTTTGCCCACAACATTCGGAATCAGTCCGGCCACGCTCTGGGGGGCATGGGTCAGCAGCAGATTCTGGGCCAGGGAGACCATTTGCCCATATAGATCAGCCATAGCCCGGATCTGGGGTTCCAGCAGAGTTTCCACCGTTGACAGTTCTGCCTGGCTGAAGAGCACATATGCTTCGGAACCGGAGTAAATGGCGCATCTGGCAGTCTCCGCATCTCTTTGGCAATAGCGGTTTTTCGGAGGCAGTATCCCAAAGTTCGCAAAAGACGCTGCGTAGTTGTCATCAATGCGGGCATATCCGGCAAAATCCGAGGAAGTATAGGGATTTTCGGCTTCCGAATAGCTGATTCCCATATTGATGCCGGTGGCGTCCCCGTAGAGGGAGTGGTAGGAGTACAGCCCGTTGCCGTGCTGGTCAAAGCGGCGGTTTCCCCGGTGCATCAGCAGCCAGAACAGCGGCCAGAGCAGCCGTTCCTCCTCCAGGTCCGCGCCGCGGAAGCCGATTTTCCGCAGGGAGGTAAGCTGGCTGCGGAGGCTGCCTAAGATATCTGCAAGCGGTTCGGTGCAAAGACAAGTCAGTTTATCGTATAATTCTCCCCTGTATTCTTCCGTTAAGATCACGATATTTGTCTGGTATCGGTCCCTGCCGGAACCGGTTTCTTTTCCGGCGGGCAGGACGTTCAGCAGTCCGTATCTGACCAGCAGGTCTGCCTCATTCTCCAGATATGCGGTGGGCACTCCCAGTTCCAGCGCCAGTTCTCCCACCGTCACCGGGGTGTAGTAGGCGCTTAGCAGAATGTTGCCCGGGAGCAATCGGTCAAACAGGCATCGGTATTCCGGGTTGTAGTTGCCGGAAAACAGGGTTTTAAAGGTAAATTTTGAGGGTTTATAACTCTTTGTTCCATATTCACGTTCCATTCCGATTCCTTCTTTCAGTAATTTCCTGGTTTTGAACAGGTAGTATTTGGTCATATGCAGGGAGATCCCCAGCTTTTCCGCGGTTTCCTGGCAGGAGAGTCCCTCAAAATAGTAGCAGAGAGTGCATTCCCGATATTCTCTGGACAGAAGGGAAAGCTCCCGGCGCAGCCTGGCAAGCTGCTCCTGTCTGTCCTGTTCCAGGGCCAGTTCCTCCGCGTCCTCCCGATTTGAGACCCGGGAGAGTGCATAGGCGTAGATGGTTTTCATGTTTTCTTCCGCAAATGCGGCAACCTGGTTCTGCTCCATAGGGTTCCTTTCTCCCGTTGATGCTCTGTGTATGACCGTATTCAGGTTACAGGGGAAGAGGCTGTCAAAACAGTCGGAATATGCGCATATTCTGATCCCATGAGCGGCGCTTTCTGATCCGCTCATCTATATAGTACCCGCAACCCGGCGGCGGTGAAAGGATTTTCGCAAATTATTTTTTATCTTTTGCTTTACTCATAATCTGGTCGATTTGGCGCAGTTCTTCCGGGGTGCTGTATTTGCGGATGGCGGCCACCGCGATCTGCAGTTCCTTTGGGGTGAAAGTCAGCCCTTTTTGCTTGGCCTGAGCCATCATGGGCATCAGGAAGGACATCATTTCCTTCTGGGATTTGCCCTGTCCCTGCTGGTAGAGTTGGGAGAGAAAAGCGAGTTTTTCTCTCGGGATACCCTGGACGGAAGGATCTTCCATCCAGTTGGGGATGTCAGTGGTTGGTTCCATATTTGTTCCTCCAATTTTAGTTCCGCATATCTCCTTCCGGCGCACAGCCCATGTGATCCATATAAGGCCGCAGAGCGTCCCTATATGGATCAGAGCGCCTGCAGGAGATATGCTGTTTGAAGATCTACAGATCTTCGGTTCCGCATATCTCTGCTAGGGGGTGTTGTCCGGGGGCGGGGGGTCCGCAGGCGGGGAATCTCCGGGCTGCATCATGCTCATCATGGACATAAGCTGGGATATGTCAGGCATACCGCCTCCAAACAGACCTCCCAGCCCTGCCGACATCAGATCAGGGTTTATGCCGCCTGCGGCTCCGTCACCGCCTTCGCTCCCGGCAGCTTCCGCCCCGGGAAAGGACATCCCTTCCGGAAACATATCCTGGAACATTTTTACCATCTCCATCATTTCCTGATAATGACTCATGGCCTGGAACATGGAGGAAAACTGGTTAAGCTGGTTCCGCTCCCTGGGGCTGCAATAGGGAGTGACTTCCTGACAGAGTCTGCCAGCGTCCAGAGGGCCCTCCTGCGGCATGGGAGAGACAGTAAGCTGCGGGGAACGCTGAAACAGTTCCAGGGTATATTTCAATTCCAGGAACTTGATATAGATTGCAAGCTGCCGCTGCATAGGGCTGTCCACATAAGAAATTAAAACTTTTAACTTCTGGATTTGATTGTTGGTAAATAAGGCGTCAAAGGCGGTCACTTTATCCATCGTTTCCTCTTCCCCGCATATCACAGGAGGCCCTGCGATATTGCGCTAATGCGTATTGAAGCCCGGCCCGGGCTATCGTTCTGCCTGCGGTATTTCCCCCATGCATATATGAATGCGGAACATTCCGACTTGTTTCACGGCAAGCAGGCCCCTCGAAAGGGACCCGCCTCCTGAGTCGTTTCTTAGCAGTTATTGCAGCCGCAGCCGTTATTGCAGCCACAGCCATTGTTGCAGCCGCAGCCATTGCTGAAGCCGCTGCCGCCGCAGAAGCAGGACAGCAGCAGAATCCAGATCAGCCATTCGCAGCCGTTATTATTGTTGTCGCAGCCACAGCCGCAGCCGTTGTTGCCAAAGCCGATGCCGTTTCCGTTTCCGCAGAATAATAAGAGCAGGATGATCCAGCAGCAGTTGCCGCCGCCAAACAGGCTGTTGCCGCAGCCGCAGCCACAGCCGTTATTGCAGCTATTGGTGGAGCAGCCGCAGTTAGTAGCAGTTAAGTCACTCATAATAGTGCCTCCATGTTTTTTTATAGTGTATTGTATGCGCATGGGCCTGTCAAAGTTTCATACGAAAACGGCTCAGGTCAATAATTTTTCAGGCGAACCATGTCGGACGAGAGGGAATTGCCACGAAATATATAACAGACGGTTATGAAAAATATAAATAATATGTATTTGAAGAATAGCTGAGATTATGATATACTGTTTAGAAAAAATAGTCCTTACTGCCGTGAGGGAAGATGCGGGACTTAAAGACAGCAGATTCCCGGAAGGCGCACTGATCCGAATGCGGACGCTGCAGCGGCCGTATGCGGATCAAGGGAAATGTGTGCCGTGAGGGAAGATGCGGGACTTAAATAGGAGGAGACCATGGAACTGAAGATTACCTGCATCCCAGGCGATGGGATCGGCCCGGAAATTGTGGCGGAAGCCAGAAAAGTGCTTGAAAAGGTGGCGCGGAAGTATGGCCACACCATGAATTTCACGGATATACTGATGGGGGGCGCATCCATAGACGTGCACGGCGTACCCCTGACGGAGGAGGCAGTGGCGGCGGCCAGGGCGGCGGACGCGGTGCTGATGGGTTCCATCGGAGGCAACACTACTACCTCTCCCTGGTACAAACTGCCCCCCAATCTGCGTCCGGAGGCAGGGCTGCTGAAAATCCGTAAAGAACTGAACCTTTTTGCCAACCTGCGCCCGGCGGTGCTCTATGACGAACTGGCGGCGGCCTGCCCTCTGAAGGAGGAGATCAGCAGAGCGGGTTTTGACATGATGATCATGCGGGAACTCACCGGGGGGCTGTATTTTGGCGAGCGCAGTACCGTGGAGGAAAATGGTGTGCGCAGGGCCGTTGATACCTTGACTTACGATGAGAACGAGATCCGGCGGATCGCCATCAAGGGTTTTGATATTGCCATGAAACGCCGCAAAAAAGTAACCAGTGTGGACAAGGCCAATGTGCTGGATTCCTCCCGGCTTTGGAGGGCTGTGGTGGAAGAGGTGGCAAAGGACTACCCGGAAGTGACGCTGGAGCACATGCTGGTGGACAACTGCGCCATGCAGCTTGTGAAAGACCCCGCCCAGTTTGATGTAATTCTCACGGAGAACATGTTTGGAGATATTTTATCCGATGAGGCCAGTATGGTAACGGGTTCCATCGGCATGCTGGCCAGCGCCAGCTTAAACGACACGAAGTTTGGCCTGTATGAGCCCAGCGGCGGTTCTGCCCCGGATATTTCGGGTAAGGGCATCGCCAACCCCATCGCCACGATTCTCAGCGCTGCCATGATGCTGCGGTACTCCTTTGATCTGGACAGGGAGGCCGATGCGGTGGAGGCGGCGGTTAAGCAGGTGCTGGCTGAAGGATACAGGACCATTGACATCATGCCCCAGAAGGGCGAGAGCCCTGTGGGGAACATAACCCAGGTGGGCACTGCCCAAATGGGCGATTTGATAGCGGAGAGAATATAGAAACGGCAAATATGTATTCGCCGCATTATCCTGCAAAAAGAGAGTAACGGGTCAAGTGTAAGGAATATACCCGGTGTATATAAGGAAGAGGATCCTATAATTCGGTTTGTTCAGATGAGGAGGAAAGGGATATGATGACAAGCGACAACGCCAGGGCCGGCATGCAGCAGGCACCGGCCAGAAGTCTTTTTAATGCCCTGGGTTTTACCCAGGAGGAGATGAAGAAACCCATGGTGGGCATCGTCAGTTCTTACAATGAGATTGTGCCCGGCCACATGAATATTGACAAGATCGTGGATGCCGTGAAGCTGGGAGTAGCGGAAGCGGGCGGTGTACCCGTGGTGTTTCCTGCCATTGCTGTCTGTGACGGCATCGCCATGGGCCATATCGGCATGAAGTACTCCCTGGTGACCCGGGATCTGATTGCGGATTCCACCGAATGTATGGCCATTGCTCACCAGTTTGACGCTCTGGTGATGGTTCCCAACTGTGATAAGAATGTGCCGGGCCTGCTGATGGCGGCGGCCAGGCTGAATCTTCCCACGGTGTTTGTGTCCGGCGGTCCCATGCTGGCGGGACATGTGAAGGGGCAGAAGAGAAGCCTGTCCTCCATGTTCGAAGCGGTGGGTTCCTATGCGGCGGGCGCCATGACAGAGGAGGATGTGTGCGAGTTTGAAAACAAGGTTTGTCCCACCTGCGGTTCCTGCTCCGGCATGTACACCGCCAATTCCATGAATTGCCTGACGGAAGCCCTGGGCATGGGCCTGGCGGGCAATGGTACCATCCCTGCGGTGTATTCCGAGCGCATCAAGCTGGCGAAGCATGCGGGTATGGCGGTGATGGAACTGCTGCGGCAGAATATCCGGGCCAGGGATATTATGACCAAAGAGGCTGTTCTGAATGCGCTGACTGTGGATATGGCACTGGGATGCTCCACCAACTCCATGCTGCATCTGCCCGCCATCGCCCATGAGATCGGCTTTGATTTTGACATCAGTTTTGCCAATCCCATAAGTGAAAAAACTCCTAACCTGTGCCATCTGGCTCCGGCAGGTCCCACCTATATGGAGGACTTAAACGAGGCAGGAGGCGTGTACGCGGTGATGAAGGAACTGGCGGATATTGGCCTGCTCCACACGGACTGCATGACCGTCACGGGCAGAACCATGGGGGAAAACATCGCCGGTGCGGTGAACCGTAACCCGGAAGTCATCCGCCCTGTGGAAAATCCCTACAGCAAAACCGGCGGTCTGGCTGTCCTGAAAGGCAATCTGGCCCCGGACGGCTCCGTGGTGAAGCGCTCTGCCGTGGTGGAGGAGATGATGGTACACGAGGGCCCGGCCAGGGTCTTTGACTGTGAGGAAGATGCCATTGCCGCCATCAAGGGGGGCAGGATCGTGGCAGGAGATGTGGTGGTGATCCGCTATGAAGGTCCCAAGGGCGGTCCCGGGATGCGGGAGATGCTCAATCCTACTTCCGCCATCGCGGGTATGGGACTGGGGTCCAGCGTGGCACTGATCACAGACGGCCGCTTTTCCGGTGCGTCCAGAGGTGCGTCCATCGGCCATGTTTCCCCGGAGGCGGCGGTGGGTGGACCCATTGCCCTGGTGGAGGAGGGGGATATCATCAGCATTGATATTCCCGGCCTGAAGCTGGAAGTCAGGATATCCGAGGAGGAGATGGCCGCCAGAAAGGCAAAATGGCAGCCCAGGCCGCCCAAGGTGACCACCGGCTATCTGGCCCGTTATGAAAAGATGGTGACCAGCGGCAACAGGGGAGCTATTCTGGAACTCGGTTAGAACAATCAAACAGGAAACATACAATAAAGGAGCGGAGAACATGCAGTTGACAGGTTCGGAAATCGTAATCGAATGTCTCAAGGAACAGGGCGTGGACACGGTGTTCGGCTATCCCGGCGGCACGATCCTGAATATCTATGATGCTTTATATAAACACAGCAATGAGATCCGCCATGTGCTGACCAGCCATGAGCAGGGCGCGGCCCATGCGGCGGACGGCTATGCCAGGGCCACGGGCAAAGTGGGTGTCTGTATGGCTACCAGCGGGCCCGGCGCCACCAATCTGGTGACAGGCATCGCCACGGCCTACATGGATTCCGTGCCCATGGTGGCCATCACCGCCAATGTGAACCTGCCCCTGCTGGGCAAGGACACGTTTCAGGAGGTGGATATCGCCGGGGTGACCATGCCCATCACCAAACACGGATACATCGTTAAAAATGTGGAGATTCTTGCGGACACTCTGCGCAAGGCGTTCCATATCGCCCGGAGCGGCCGTCCCGGCCCGGTGCTGGTGGATATCACCAAGGACGTGACGGCGGCGCTGTGCGAATATACCCCGGAGAAGCCCCGGGAGATGGAGCGGGAGAATCTGTTTACATCGGAGCAGATTCAACAGGTGGTGGAACTGATCGGCAAGTCCAGACGCCCCTATATCTATCTGGGCGGCGGAGCGGTGATCTCCGGCGCTTCCCAGGAGGCGGCCCGCTTTGCGGAACTGGTGGACGCTCCGGTTTGCGATACTCTCATGGGCAAGGGCGCTTTTGACGGCAACAGTCCCCGCTATACAGGCATGATCGGTATGCATGGCACCAAGACTTCCAACCTGGGAGTGAGTCAGTGTGATCTGCTGATTGCTCTTGGAGCCCGTTTTTCCGACCGGGTGACGGGTAATCCCAAAAAGTTTGCGGAGGAGGCAAAAATCATCCACATCGACATAGACGCGGCGGAGATCAATAAGAACATACGGGTGGATGCCTCCCTGATCGGAGACTTGAAGGATGTGCTGGCTGCCGTCAATGAAAAGCTGGAACCCCAGTCTCATAAAGAGTGGATGAAACGGATCCAGGACCTGAAGGACAAATATCCTCTGAAATATGACAAAGAAAAACTTTCCTGTCCTTATGTGATAGAGGAGATTGACCGGATCACCAAAGGCGAAGCCATCATCACCACAGATGTGGGCCAGCACCAGATGTGGGCTGCTCAGTATTATCGCTACACCCAGCCCCGTACCTTTCTTTCCTCCGGCGGTCTGGGGACCATGGGCTACGGTCTGGGAGCCTGCATCGGCGCCCAGGTGGGACAGCCTGATAAAATCTGCGTCAATATCGCCGGCGATGGATGCTTCCGCATGAATATGAATGAACTGGCCACCGCCAGCCGTTACAATATTCCCATCATCCAGGTGGTAATCAACAACCATGTGCTGGGAATGGTGCGCCAATGGCAGACATTGTTTTACGGCAAGAGATATTCCCAGACGGTGCTGAACGATAAGGTGGATTTCTGCAAGGTGGCGGAGGGGCTGGGCTGCAGCGCAATCCGGGTGACTTCCCGGGAGGAACTGGCTCCCGCGCTGGAGAAGGCGCTGGCGCTGAAAGCCCCGGTGTTGATTGAGTGTGTGATACCGGAGGACGATAAAGTATTCCCCATGGTGCCCGCCGGTGCGCCCATCAGCGAGGTGTTTGACGGGGATGATCTGTAAGGCGGCCTCTTTCGGATGCTTGGAAAAGCACTGAAAGGATGAATGCCGCATACTAAATAAGGAATAAACTGTGTATCCCGGACTGACAGGGATATACAGGCAGGAATGCCGTGCAGGTTTTGAGTGGCACGGCGTGATGGTGGTTTACAATGAAAAAGATGCTTCGCATATGCCTGCTGACAATTCTCTGCATGACCTTTGTAACATTGGGCGGTTTTCTGGCTCTAACCTGGTATTACGGCAGGACCTTTGTGGTAAATACCTGGATTAACGGCATATACTGTACCGGCATGACGGTGGAAGAAGTGAACGGTGAACTGGTTCGGTCCGTGGAGATTCCGGAACTGGCCATTATAGACGGGCAGGGGCAGTGTTGGATACTGGATTTGTCCCTGGCAGACTACCGGGTGGATTATACGGAGAGTCTGCAGGCCTATCTCAGACACAGGGGCCGGACCTCCTGGCTGAACCCGGAGGAGGAGGCGGAGCAGCATCTGTTTCCGCGAACCGACTGGGATCGGGAGAAACTGAGAGAGATGGTGGCAGGCATGGATTGGGTGCAGGCCGCCCAGAATCAAAGTGCGGCGGTGGAGATCCGGCCGGGAGAGGAGGGGGCGGCCCCCTATGTCCTCTATGATGGGAAAAGCAACCGGTTGGATGTGGAGCGGCTCTGCGATTATGTACAGCAGTGCGTGGAGAAGGGGATCTATGAAGTGCGGGTGGAGCAGGGAGATTGCTACACAAAGCTGGAGGATACGGCGGAGGATGTCTTGCAGAGACAGCGTTTTGCCGAATTGCAGTCCTTTTGCCAAAGCAATCTGATCTATGACATGGGGGCGGAGCAGATTGAACTGACGCCGGAGATTATGGCTTCCTTCCTGCGGAAAGACAGCGCCGGGTGTCCGATTTGGGACCAGGAGGAACTTCTGGTCAGCGCCGGCCAGGTAAAAGAGTGGGTGGAGCAGTTGGCAGAGCAGTATGATACGGTGGATACCACCAGGGAATTCCAGACCACGGAAGGCCGGGTGGTACAGGTGGCCTACAAGACTTATGGGACCCGCCTGGATGTGGAAACGGAAGTGGAATTCCTCACGGAGGAACTGCTCTATGAGAGGGAAGAGCCCCTGGTGCATAAGCCCGCCTATCTGCAGGAAGGGTTTTGCAGAGGCCTGGATGATCTCGGGGATACCTATATCGAGGTGGACATGGGTCAACAGCGCATGTATTATTATCAGGAAGGGGAATGCCTGATCTCTGTGGATGTGGTTACCGGCAACGCCCGCCGGGGATGGGATACTCCCGAGGGAATCAATTATGTCTACAATAAGCAGAAGAACCGGATTCTGCGGGGAGAGGATTATGCCACTCCCGTAAAGTTCTGGATGCCGGTGGTGGGCAATGTGGGGATACACGACGCCGACTGGCGCAAAGAGTTTGGCGGGGAGATTTACAAAACCAACGGTTCCCACGGCTGTATCAACACGCCCCCCAAAGTTATGACCCAACTGTACGAATTGGTGGAGATGGGTACACCAGTTGTGATGTTTTACTGAGACTTAGGTTTTTTTCCCGGGTCGGCGGCGAAAGGTTGATATTTTAACAAAGTAGTTGACTAAAGCGGGATTTGGATATAAAATAAGTGAAACATATGGGACGGCAGATAATGGGCAGCATTTGGCCCGGCAATCTGCGGGACTCAGATTAAGGAGGAAGAGGTAGTGGCAAGAGTTTATAATTTTTCGGCGGGCCCTGCGGTTTTGCCCGAGGAGGTACTGAAAGAGGCGGCAGAGGAGATGTTGGACTACCGGGGAACCGGTATGTCCGTGATGGAGATGAGCCATCGCTCCAAGGCTTATGAGACGATTATCAAGGAGGCGGAGGCGGATCTTCGGGAACTGATGAACATTCCCGACAACTATAAGGTGCTGTTTTTGCAGGGCGGTGCCAGCCAGCAGTTCGCCATGATTCCCATGAACCTGATGAAAAACAGGGTGGCCGACTATATCGTGACCGGTCAGTGGGCCAAGAAGGCTTACCAGGAAGCCTGCCTTTATGGCAAGGCCAATAAGATTGCCTCATCCGAGGACCAGACCTTTTCCTACATACCCGATTGCTCCGACCTGCCTGTCAGCGAGGATGCGGATTATGTGTATATCTGTGAAAACAACACCATCTATGGAACCAAGTTCAAGACGCTTCCCAATACCAAGGGCAAGACTCTGGTGGCGGATGTGTCGAGCTGCTTTCTGTCCGAGCCTGTGGATGTGACCAAATACGGCGTGATCTACGGCGGCGTGCAGAAGAACATCGGTCCTGCGGGGGTGGTCATCGTGATCATCCGGGAGGATTTGATTACCGAGGATGTGCTGCCGGGTACGCCCACCATGCTGCAGTATAAAATCCATGCGGACAATGACTCCCTGTACAACACTCCTCCTGCCTACGGTATCTATATCTGCGGCAAGGTGTTCAAGTGGATCAGGAAACAGGGAGGCCTGGAGGCCATGAAGGCCTACAATGAGAAAAAGGCGGCCATTCTGTATGATTTCCTGGATCAGAGCAAACTCTTCAGGGGCACGGTGCGCAAGGAGGATCGCTCCCTGATGAATGTGCCTTTTGTCACAGGCAACGAGGAGTTGGACGCGAAATTTGTCAAGGAGGCCAAGGCAGCAGGCTTTGAAAACCTCAAGGGCCACAGAAGTGTGGGCGGTATGAGAGCTTCCATCTACAATGCCATGCCCATGGAGGGTGTGGAGAAGCTGGTGGAGTTTATGAAAAAGTTTGAGGAGGAGAATGCCTGATGTATCAGATTAATTGCCTGAATCCCATTGCGGATGTGGGATTGAAGAATTTTAGCGATAAATATCAAATTACGGCGGATGTACAGGAGGCTGACGGCATTCTGGTGCGCAGCGCTTCCATGCATGAGATGGAGATACCCGCAGGGCTGCTGGCAGTGGCCCGTGCCGGCGCAGGGGTGAATAATATCCCGCTGGACAAATGTGCGGAAAAGGGCGTGGTGGTATTCAATACCCCCGGCGCCAACGCCAACGGCGTGAAGGAACTGGTGCTGGCCGGAATGCTGCTGGCAGCCCGGGATGTGATCGGCGGCATCGACTGGGTCAGGGCTTCCGCGGACAATGGGGACATTGCCAAGGCGGCGGAGAAGGAGAAGAAGAACTTTGCCGGGACAGAAATCATGGGCAAAAAGCTGGGCGTTATCGGCTTGGGGGCCATCGGTGTGAAAGTGGCCAACGCCGCCGTGTCTCTGGGAATGGATGTATACGGCTATGATCCCTACCTGTCCGTGAACGCCGCCTGGAATCTGAGCCGTTCCGTGAAGCATGTGCTGAATGTGGACGATATCTATGCGGACTGTGACTATATCACCATCCATGTGCCCCTGCTGGATTCCACCAAGGGCATGATCAATGCGGTATCCATCGCCAAGATGAAGGAGGGCGTGGTATTGCTGAACTTTGCCAGAGATCTTCTGGCCAACGAAAAAGATGTGCTGGAGGGTCTGCAGAGCGGCAAGATTGCCCGCTATGTGTCCGATTTTCCCAATCCCACCACGGCAGGCCAGAAGGGATGTATTGTGATTCCTCATCTGGGCGCCAGCACCGAGGAATCCGAGGACAACTGCGCCGTGATGGCCGTGGAAGAGATCATGGATTATCTGGAAAACGGCAATATCCGCAACAGCGTAAACTATCCGGCCTGCGACATGGGCATCTGCTCCAAGGCAGGGCGCGTGGCCATTTTCCACAAGAACATCCCCAACCTGATCACCCAGTTTACCGCCGCGTTCGGTGTGAAGGGCATCAATATCAGCGATATGACCAACAAGTCCAGGGGCGAGGTGGCTTACACCATGATTGATGTGGAGAGCGCGCCCACAGCGGAGATCATCGAGGCGCTGGAGAAGATTGACGGCGTGTTCCGGGTGAGAGTTGTGAAATAAAGGCTGATTCGGAGGAGCCCGAAGGAAAATATATAGAGCCATAAAAACAGCTGTATAAAAGAGATTTATACTCTTTTAGGCAGCTGTTTTTATTTGTCTCAAAATACATACATAATATTCCGTCAATTTGCACAACTAACTTGACATAAATTCCTTGACAACATAAAATGAAATTGTCAACATTTTTTACTTTGCGTAGGAGGAAACAATGAGAAAGCGACGGGGCAATTTCTGGCAAAAAGCCATGGCAGTGCTGCTTGCGGCAGTTCTTTGTGCAGGATTGACGGCGGGAACAGGGGCTGTGGATGCGTGGGCGGCTGAGGAGACGCAGACTGCCTGGTTTAGAGCGGCATTCCCGGACTATATAGGAACGCCTACAGGAATTTTCACGGTCTATTTGACAGATGACAATAACAAGATCTATAATCCGAAGGAGGGCGTTCAGGACGGCATAGTGTCTTATGCGGTGACGGGATTGCCCCGCAACCATAATTACTACTGGCTTGTGGATGGAAATAGGGCGGCTTCCTTTAACAATAATGAGCCCGCATACACGATAGAAAAAACTTATTACTCCGTCAATTATATGGATGGCAACAGCCTCCTGAATAAAAAATACGTTGAATTTGACACAAAAGCGATCCGGCCAGTTCCTGACCCCACAAAGCCGGGGTACACTTTTGCGGGCTGGAGAACGGTCTATGGCGGGAAGGAAGAATTTCTGTTTGACTCCAGAAATATCACGGATACAACCAATATATATGCTGCATGGAGGAGGGAGGCTACCAATTCCGCTCTGGATACCGAACTGCGGAATGCGCTTGTCAGCCTTGCTGTGACAAACAGTACCACAGAAGAGGACGTGAGAAAAGAAATAAAAGCACGGATTGACAGTTCTTTTGATATAGATTCCACAGTGACGGTCACGGTTTTTGAACCAGTCTATGCCGTCAGCGGGATGGCAGGTACGCTTAAACTGGATGTGTCTGTTATATATAACGAACGTTCGGCCCGGAAGGAAATTACCAAGACGATCCCCATGCTTCCCACCCTGGGGGAAAGGGGCTGGTCCCTGGACAGTGCGGGGGTATTGGTTATCATCAGCCAGGCGGGGATGGAGGACTGGGCTATTAACGGAAAAACAGACAATAAGGAACTGGTGAAGGAAGTTCAGATTATGGACGGCGTAATCCGGATCCCGGACAATGCTTTTAGCGGCTGCGGCGGACTGGGGGCTGTCAGCATCCCGGAATCCGTGACGGAAATAGGGAATTCAGCATTTGCGGGAGCCTCTTCTCTGGGAGGAATCACCTTGCCGTCCAATTTGCAGAGCATAGAAAATGGTGCGTTTTCCGGCTGTACCTCCCTGGAAAAAGTGGTGATGCAGGGGAGCACGCCTCCGGCCATGGGATCTTCGGTTTTTGATGATTGTAAGTTTACCACAGATTCTACGGGCACGGGCGGCATCATAGTGCCCCAGGGCAGCGGGGACGCATATAAGAATCTGGGAGGCGTATTTGGTACACATGTCAAGGAGGAGGCGGAAGCGGGGATTACGGAGGAAACTCTGGGAGACAGGCTTCAGAAAATCCTCGACAATCTGTCTGTATCAAACAGTACCACCCGGGAAGAAGTCAGGGATCAGGTGAAACGTTCTCTGGATGGGTTTTTACAGATAGATTCCGTTATAACGGTTTCTTCTTTTAACCTTGTGTATGCAACCTTTGAGAATGAAGGGTTCCTGGAACTTACCGTGTCTGCCGGAAGCGGAAATGTCCTTGCGGAAAGGAGCGCCAGAATTCCCATTTCCAGGCTGCCTCTGCCTCCCCAGGACAAGGGCTGGACGCTGGACAGTGCCGGAAACCTGATCATCACCGGTCAGGCCGGGATGGAGAACTGGGTACAGAACGGAAGGGGAGAGAGCAATCTCTCGGATGTGAAACATGTGCTGATTCAGGATGGGGTCATTACCATTCCGCCCCATGCCTTTTCCGGCTGCGACAATCTGGGCTCCGTTTCCGTTCCCGGCACAGTGACAGATATAGGAGATTCCGCATTTGCGGGAGCAGTGTCCCTGGAGAAAGTGGAGATGCAGGGCGTTACGCCGCCTGCTGTAGGGTCCGGCGTGTTTGACGACTGCAAATTTGTGACGGATTCCGTGGGGGGAATTCTGGTGCCGTCGGGAAGCGGGGATGCATATAAGCAGGGACTGGGGGGAACTTTGGGCGCATTTGTCACGGAGGGCTCTCTCACTGTTACGGGGGAGGCTCTGCAAAATAAGCTGCAGCAGATTCTTGCAAATCTGTCCGTATCCAATGATACCACAATGGAAGAAGTCAGAATCACGATAAAGAAGGAGATAGACAAATATTTTCAGATTGATTCTACCATAACGGTGGCGGGTTTTACCCTGGAAGCGGCGACCACGGAAGGGAAAGGTTTCCTTAAGCTGGCGGTGGTGGCAGGACATGGGGGCTTTTCCGTCTCGGCGGAGGAAGCAGTCCCTATTCCTCAGCTTCCTCCGCTGCCGGACAGGGGATGGACTCTGGACCAGGCCGGGAATCTGACCATCGCCAGTCAGGCGGGCATGGAGGATTGGGCGCAAAACGGCAGGGCGGAAGGGAACTTTCCGAAGGTGAAAAATATTCTGATCGGGAGTGGCGTTACGGCAGTCCCGGAGGATGCGTTCAGCGGCTGCGCAGATCTGGTGGCCGTTGTTCTTCCGGATACGGTGGTCAGTATAGGGAACCGGGCCTTTGCCAACGCGTTCTCCCTGGGAGAGATTACTCTTCCCCCTGGTCTGCAGGGCATTGGGGACAGTGCGTTCATGAACTGCGGCAATCTGGGGAAAGTGGTGATGCAGGGAACAACGCCGCCCTCCCTTGGCTCTGCCGTCTTTGACCAGTGTAAATTTGTGACAGACGATTCCAAGGGGATCGTGGTTCCCAACGGCAGCGAGGATGTATATAAGGCGGCGTGGGGAGTGCTGGGAGATTTTATTCTGGAGAAACACACCCATAGCTTTGGTGCAGACTGGAAATATGATGGGATGTATCACTGGCACGAATGTGCCTGCGGCGGAAAAGGGGATGTGTCGGCTCACGGTTGGGGAAATGGAGTAATATTGAAAGCTCCCACTGCCACGGAAGCAGGTATCATGGGATATAGCTGCCCTGGGTGTCAGGCCGCAAAGACAGAATCTATTCCTGCCACAGAAACGTCGACGCCTGGAGGAGATTCATCGGTTACGGGAAACAATCCTGGAGGAGATTCATCGGTTACAGGGAACAATCCGGGGGGTGATTCATCGGTCACAGGGAACAATCCGGGGGGCGATTCATCGGTCACGGGGAACAATCCGGGGGGTGATCCTTCCGGCCCCGGCAATGATAATTCGGGTGGGAATAATGCCGGAGGGGCTCCTGGGAACGGTACAGGGGTTCCCGGAGAAGGCAGTTCTGGCGGGAACATTCTGCCGCAGACGGAGAACGGCGCCGATTGGCTTCTGCAGAATCTTCTCACCGCAGACAACCGCAAGGACAGGGAACCCAGGACCGCCGATGGGGTTCCGCTGGAAATGTATGCGACTATCGCCATGATTGCAGGATTTTTCTATCTGATACTCCTGTTTCTGGACAGATATGATATAACAGAAGAGGAGAGAAGGGAGTCTCTGGCCCGTCTGGTGAGATGGGCAAAGCGAGGCGGATGGCTCCGCAGGCTGCCGGTGATGGCAGCGCTTTACACTATGCGGCTCTACTATCGAGTGATCGGCGGGCAGGCCTCAAAGGGAAGGAAGATCTGAGCAAAAGCATAACTGTGTTCCTGGCCGGGAAAGCCTCCCGGCGGGAACGCTGTTTTACAGGCAGCCCGCCTGCTAACGAATCAGGATGGGCATGCCGTTTCCGCCATTCAGGTCCTGAAGTTCCTCCGTAAGTTTCTGCTGGGTGGCGCAGGAAGCTTCGGACTGGATATCCATATACAGGATAAACATGTCCTCCAGCGCCATCTGCTTCTCATCGGCGATTTCCTGCAGTATCGGTTTAAGCTTCTCAATCTGTGCGGAAACCTGCACTTTCTGGGGATCAATATCCCCCATTACCTGTTCTGCGTAATCATTGATTCTCTTTAAAATAGCACGATTTTCGTCTGTCATTTTCCATCACTCCTCACAAATTTTTTTTCTATTATACCACTTTAACGCTTGTGGTGCATAGTTATTTTTGGTATGATAAAAAGAAAATGGAGGAAAACCATGGCAGATATCAGACCATTTCAGGCATACAGGCCGGCGGCGGGACTTGAATCGGAGATTGCGGCGCTGCCCTATGATGTATATAACAGAGAGGAAGCGGCGGAGGAGGTGAAAAAACACCCCGGCTCTTTTTTAGCCATTGACCGCGCAGAGACGCAGTTTGCTCCGGAGGTGGATACCTATGCGGACTGCGTCTATGAGAAAGCCCACGATCTGTTGTGGCAGTGGATTCGGGAAGGCCGTTTTGTCCGGGAGGACAAGCCCTGCTATTATATCTATGAACAGGTTATGGAGGGGAGGAGCCAGAAAGGCATAGTGGCCTGCGCCTCCATTGATGATTATCAGAATCAGGTGATTAAGAAACATGAGAATACCCGGGCGGACAAGGAGCAGGACAGAATCCGCCATGTGGATGTCTGCGAGGCCCAGACGGGCCCCATCTTTCTGGCTTATCGCAGCCAGGCTCCGCTGCGGCAGGTGATCGACCGGGTGACGGCAGGGGAAGCCCTGTATGATTTCACTGCCCCGGACGGGATCACCCATCGGGTATGGGTGGTGTGGGAAGAGGAGCAGATGGGGATTATCCGGGATACTTTTGCCGGAATGGAACAGATCTATATTGCGGACGGACATCACCGCTGCGCCTCTGCCGTGAAGGTGGGTCTGCGGCGCCGGGAGAACAATTCCGCACACACCGGGGAGGAGGAATATAATTTCTTTCTGTCGGTACTGTTTTCTGCGGAGGAACTTAAGATTCTGGACTATAACCGGGTGGTGAAAGACTTAAACGGGTATGAAAAGGATGCTTTTCTGGAGAAAATAGGGGAAAAATTCAGTGTGGAATGTCTGGGAGAAAAATCTTACAGGCCCCGGAAAAAATATGAGTATGGCATGTATCTGGAGGGAGAATGGTACCGCCTCACGGCCCATGAGGACATTCGAAGCAAGGATGCGGTGGAGGGACTGGACGTGTCCATCTTACAGGATCATCTGCTGGCTCCCGTTCTGGGCATCGGCGACCCCAAGACGGACAGACGCATTGATTTCGTGGGAGGGATCCGCGGCCTGGAGGAACTGGAGAGACGGGTGCGGACGGACATGCAGGTGGCGTTTGCCCTGTATCCCACGTCCATCTATGAACTTTTTGACGTGGCAGACGCCGGCAGATTAATGCCCCCTAAGTCCACCTGGTTTGAACCTAAGCTGAGGAGCGGGCTGTTTATACATACCCTGTAAGCCCCCGCGTCCCGGGAGGGGAACCGGGCGTGCCCGGGAAACTGTCCGAGGCGGGGTTCTTGTGAAATCACAGGCAGACAGGATACGGAGAAGTGAAATATGAGTTTCCGGCGGCAGTATGGCATCCGCAGTATGAGGGAACAATGGAGAATATAGAAAAAGCCATACAGAAAGAGGCGACTATGGACAATAAGCTGTATAAACTGATGAACTGGCCGGGGATTGAGGAGATCGTCTACTCCGAATGCGACCATCCTCACGATTTGCTGGGTCCCCATAAGGCAGGCAGCCAGACACTGGTGCAGGCTTTTTACCCGGGAGCGGCGGAGATGACTCTCCGGCTGGTGAAAAGCGGCAGGGAGTATTCCATGGATATGGCGGACGAAGAAGGTTTCTTTGCCGTGTTGGTTCCCGAAAAAGAGATAGGGGCGTACTGCTATAAGGTGGTGGATAGGGACGGAAATACGGTTCAGGTACAGGATCCTTACCGCCATGGGCCCTTGATCACGAAAAAGGACACGGAAAAGTTTGACGCGGGCATCCATTACACCATTTACGAAAAACTGGGAGCCCATCCCTGTACCCTGGAGGGAGAGGAGGGAACCTATTTTGCCGTCTGGGCGCCCAATGCCATGCGGGTCAGCGTGGTGGGAGATTTCAACAGCTGGGACGGACGTGCCCATCAGATGCGCCGTCTTTGGGACAGCGGTATCTTTGAACTGTTCATCCCCCAGGTGAAGGAGGGCAGTCTTTACAAATTCGAGATAAAGGCCAGGGGCGGACTGACTTTTCTGAAAGCGGATCCCTATGGCAATGCCTCCCAGCTGCGGCCGGACAATGCTTCGGTGGTGACGGAACTGGGCCGCTTCAAGTGGGAGGACGAGGAGTTTGTGCAGGCCCGGGGGCAGTTCCAGGGCGGCAATGCTCCCATCAGTGTCTATGAGATGTACATGGGCTCCTTCCTGGATCCCCGGGAAGGCGAAACATATGCCAATTATCGGGAGATTGCGCCCAAAGTGGTGTCGTATGTAAAGGAAATGGGCTATACCCATGTGGAGTTGATGCCCGTCATGGAACATCCTTTTGACGGCTCCTGGGGCTACCAGGTGATCGGTTATTATGCCCCCACTTCCCGGTACGGCAGCCCGGAGGACTTCATGTATTTTGTGAACGAACTGCACAAGGCGGGCATCGGTGTGATCCTGGACTGGGTGCCGGCCCATTTCCCCAGGGATACCCACGGCCTGTCCGGCTTTGACGGCACCTGCCTGTATGAGCACCAGGACCCCCGACAGGGCTTCCATCCCCATTGGGGAACCCTGATCTACAATTACGGCAGGCCCCAGGTGTCCAATTATCTGATTGCCAATGCCCTGTTCTGGGTAGAGAAATTCCATGCGGACGGCATCCGCATGGACGCAGTGGCCAGCATGCTGTATCTGGACTATGGTAAAAATGACGGGGAGTGGGTGGCCAACATGTATGGGGGCAAGGAGAACCTGGAGGCCATGGAGATGATCAAGCACCTGAATTCCGTTCTGAAAAAGCGCAATCCCGGTGTGCTGTCCATTGCGGAGGAGAGTACCGCATTTCCGCTGATCACCGAGGATCTGGACAAAGGCGGTCTGGGATTTGATCTGAAGTGGAATATGGGTTATATGAATGATTATCTGGGGTATATCCGAATGGATCCCTATTTCCGCAGTCACCATCATGGAGAACTGACCTTCAGCATGATCTATGCCTACAGTGAGAAGTTCCAGCTGGTGTTCTCTCATGACGAGGTGGTGCACGGCAAGGCCACCATGGCAGGCAAGATGCCCGGCACCAGAGAGGAAAAGCTGGCCAATCTGCGGCTGACCTACGCCTATATGATGACCCATCCCGGCAAGAAGCTGTTGTTCATGGGCCAGGAACTGGGGGAATTTGACGAGTGGAACGAGAATCGCCGGGTGCAGTGGGAACTGCTGGAGGTGCCGGAGCACAAGGGCGTGGCGGAACTGTATAAGGATCTGAACCATTTGTACCGCAGGGAGACGGCGCTCCATGAACTGGACCAGGACCCTTCCGGTTTTGCCTGGCTCAATGCCATTTCCGGCAATGACTGCTATCTGAGTTTTCTTCGGAAGGGCAGTGATGCTGCCGATATGCTGCTGGTGGTGGCAAACTTTGCGGGCGTGGCCCAGGAAATCCGCACGGGCGTGCCTTTTGACGGCAAATATAAGGAAATATTTAATACGGACGAAACCATATACGGCGGCACAGGAGTGGTGAATAAGCGGGCTCTGGCGGCGGAGGATATGGAGTGGGACGAACAGGCCGTGTCCATCAGCGTGAAGCTGGCGCCTCTGTCTCTGAGTATTCTGCGTTTTGAGCCCTACTCCGAGGAGGAACTGAACCGGGTGATCGAGGAGCGGGTGCGCAGGAAGCTGGCGCTGATCAAGGAGAAAACCCCCAAGAAAGCCACGAAGCAGACTGCTGCCGGGAGTAAGAAAAGCGAAAAGAAGAGCGAAAAGAAGAGCGAAAAGAAGAGCGGGAAAGCCGTATCCCAATAGAAGGGAGTGTTTAGCCAATGCATTTGGAATGGATTGTCTCCTCAGCGTCCCAACAGACGCCGGTGCTGGATCCTAATGCCATAGAACAATTTATATCCGGCCTTCCGGAAAAAGCCCTGCGCATGGGTTTGCGTGTCCTGCTGGCCCTGGTGGTATTTCTGCTGGGGGTGCAGTTGATCAAGCTGGCCCGCAGGATTGTGAGAAGGTCCCTGGAGCGGGGCAAGGTGGATGTGGGAGTGAGGCAGTTTACCGACTCCTTTCTCAAGGCGGTGCTGTATATCCTACTGGTATTTATGATCGCCGGGGGATTTGGCGTGGACGCGGCCAGCGTGGTAGCCCTGCTGGGTTCTGCGGGCGTGGCCATCGGTCTGGCGGTGCAGGGAAGCCTGTCCAACCTGGCGGGAGGGGTGCTGATCCTGATTCTGAAACCCTTCCTGGTGGGGGACTATATCATTGAGGGAGGCGGCAAGGAGGGTACGGTGACGGAGATTCAGCTATTTTACACCAGGCTGCTGACCCCGGACAATCGGACCGTGATATTGCCCAACGGGGCTCTGGCCAACGGAAGCCTGGTGAATGTGACTGCGGACAAATACCGCCGGTGTGACATTTCCGTGGGCATTTCCTACCAATCCGATCTCCAGACGGCCCGGGAGGCCCTGATGGGAATGCTGGAAGCCGATCCGGCGGTGCTGAAAGACAGGGACATGCGGGTGGTGGTGGATGCGTTGGGGGAAAGCGCCATACAGTTGATCGTCCGCTGCTGGTTTACCAACGAGGAATACTGGGATGGGCGCTACCGCCTGACGGAGGGGATTAAAACCGTTCTGGACCAGGCCGGCATTCAGATTCCATATCCTCAGTTGGATGTTCATGTCCTGGGACATGAGGGAAATAAGGAATTGTAAACGGTTTTTTGGATGGACGGAAATTCGAGCAGGAGACTTGCAATATGCATTATGATTATCTGGTGGTGGGATCGGGCCTGTATGGCTCGGTCTTTGCCCATGAGGCCAAAGCCCGGGGCAAATCTGTGCTGGTGGTGGACAAGAGGCTCAATGTGGCGGGCAATATTTATACGGAAGAGGTGGAGGGAATTCCCGTACACAAATACGGCGCTCATATATTCCATACCAACAACAGGCGGGTATGGAATTATATTACCCGGTTTGCGCAGTTCAATCGCTTCACCAATTCCCCTATTGCCAATTACAAGGGGGAATTGTACTCCCTGCCCTTCAATATGTATACCTTTAACAAAATGTGGGGGGTGGCGACACCCCGGGAGGCGTCGGCCATAATCGAGCAGCAGAAGCGGGAGGCGGGCATCACCGAGCCTGGGAATCTGGAGGAACAGGCCATCTCCCTGGTGGGCCGGGATATTTTTGAGAAATTGATAAAGGGCTATACGGAGAAACAGTGGGGCCGGGACTGCAGGGAACTTCCCCCGTTTATTATCAGGCGGCTTCCGGTGCGGTTCACTTTTGACAACAATTATTTTGATGCCGCTTATCAGGGGATTCCTGTGGAGGGTTATACCAGGCTGGTGGAGAATCTGCTGGAGGGGATCGAGGTGCGTCTGAACATGGATTACCTGAAAGGCCGGGAAGAGTTGGATGATTTGGCGGACAAGGTGATCTATACCGGGCCCATAGACCAATTCTACGGCTACAGGCTGGGGGCGCTGGAGTACCGTTCCGTTCGCTTTGAGACGGAAGTGCTGGACATACCCAATTTCCAGGGCAACGCGGCGGTGAATTACACGGATCGGGAGACGCCTTGGACCCGGATCATCGAGCACAAGTGGTTTGTGTTCGGCAGGGACAAAGAGGGAAAAGAATTCCCGGGAACGGTAATCAGTCGGGAGTACAGTTCGGAGTGGAAACCGGGAGACGAACCCTATTATCCGGTGAACGATGAGAAAAACAGCGCATTGTATGAGGCATACAGAAAACTGGCTGACGGAGAGAAGAAGGTGTTTTTCGGCGGAAGGCTGGGAGAATACAAGTACTATGATATGGATGCAGTGATTTCGGCGGCACTGGAGTTCTGCGACAGAGAACTGCCGTAAGCAAACTCAGCAGTATGGATTGTTTCATCGGCGGAGCATTTAATCGGCTGATAGACTGCAATTCAATAGGAGAGAGACTATGATGCGGAATAATCGGCGAGTGGTCTCTCTTTTTTCGAAAACAAAGCGGTCGTTTGAACGTATAATATGAGACAAAAAAGAAGGTTATCAAGCTACTGAATAAATCAGCCGGTTTGATAACCTTCTTTATCAGCTGAAAATGGGACTCGAACCCACGACCCCTTCATTACGAGTGAAGTGCTCTACCAACTGAGCTATTTCAGCACTGAAATTTATTATATCGGGTAACAGGAAAAAATGCAACAGTTTTTTTCTTTTTTTGTATTGTTTTTTGGAGACAAAATGTAGGGCATTTGCTATAATATATTTGCTGTTTGCGGTTGAACAAACTTGTTTGCGCAGAGAGGTAAGAATTTGAGTATGGACATTGTTATAAGAGAGATTGAATGCAAAGATTATGTATCCGTAGCGGCAATTTGGCGTGATGTGCTGGGTATTTTGACAGCAACGGATGAGAATGTTATTGGAACATATGAAAAGATGAAGAACGACAATCGCTACTGCACATTTGTCGCCGATATAAACGGTGCGGTTGTTGGCTTTGCCACGATCGTTGAAACTTTAGCGATCGATCATCCCAATGGGTATATCAAGATGAATGGACTGGCCGTTTTGCCTGCGTTTCAACGCTGCGGGATCGGCACAATGCTGATGGGACATGTGGAGAAACTGGCGGAAGAGCGAAATGCTTCGGTTATTGGACTTGCGTCAGGTTTCCAGAGAACAGGTGCACATCGGTTTTATGAGCATCTGGGTTATCAAAAATTGTCGTTTTGGTTCCGCAAAAATATGGAGTAGCTTTTTACATATAGGGGGAAAAATGGACACGCTTTTAAGTTTTAAAGAAGCCCTCCCGGATCCTGTAGGCGCTGTGAATTACCCGGGGGAGGATTTCGAGGTAGAATTTGATGTTGTGACCCTGGCAGAGCCGTCTGCAGACGGCAGAGGGCGGGAGATTGCGGAGAATCTGGAGGAGATTGAAGGACGCATTGCAGCCGGCAAAGAGCGGGTTCGTGCATTGGACAGCGAGATAGACCGGCTTACCAACCATGCGGATGGTCTGGATTATATGGTGGCGGTGGCCAGCGGCATCATCGCAGGGGTAATCGACTCTGTGTGGGTAGGGGAATTTTCCATTGACAGAGCCAACTCCTGGGGGGACGAAAAGGTGAACCACTTTGTGGTGAAGGTGGCGCAGTCCAGGGGATACAAGGGAGAGGATCTGGAGGGAGCCATAAGATATCTAGAGGGGAACTATGGCCTGGCCAGCGACAGTATGACGCCGGATTTCGGCGGGGGCAGGCAGCATCATCTGAGGGATTTTTCTCATCATCCCACGCCCTGCGGCCTGTTGTTTTCCCTGCTGACACAGTTTACGGGAAAGGCGTATGGCACGGATACCAAGGGGATGTTCATGGTCTGTGAGATCGCGGACAGGCGCATGATCGGGAGAGATATTCCTCAAAAGATCCTGTTCGGAGTGGTGTATTGGGTTTTCCACATGGTGAGTGATATGGCGGGATCCAGTGCCAATGCCGGGGCCGGAACCGGGCTGCCGGGGCCGTTGGTCTCCATGCTCAAGGAACTGTCGGTGCTGCCGTTCTTTAAGAATATGGATATAAATGACATGCAGCTTTCTGTTTGGATATCCAAGCTGTTTAACGGTACGCTGCTGGCGAGGCGGGACGAGGCGGGGAAGATTACGGAAAAGGTGAAGTTTGATCTGCGGACAGAGATTGGTGTGGCTCATGAACTGGGGAGACAGGCCCTTCCTGTGGTTATAAACGAATGCATTGTGCGGGGATTTTATTTTATCCGACGGTTTTTCTTTGAACTGCGGGACAAAAAAGTCCGTGGTTTTAAGGATTTGGGGCAGATTGACTGGCAAAAAACGCTGCCCGCCGGAAACCGTACCATTGTCCGTATGCTTACCATCTCCACAGGCACTTTTACCGCCATAGATCTGGCTGACGCGGCAGTGCGTTCCGCAGTTAAATCCGGGGGAGTGGCGGCGCCCGCATTTCTGGCCAATATGGTCCTGCGGGTGAATTTTGTGGGTATTGGAAGATTTGTGGTGGCCCTGGGGACAGACGTGGGGATGGGGATCAGGCGCAGCAGGCTGAGAAACGAGAGAATACGCCTGCATACGGAACTGATTGCCTTGAGCAGCGCCAAAGTCTTTTATCGGCAGGCAGATATGTGGATAGCGGCGGAGAGCGCGGGGGCGGCTATAGAAAAAGCATATGACATGATGGAGAAAACCACGGCTTTCTGGATGGATTCCATGCGGGAGATGGAAGAAAATCTGGATAAAATAGGCCGGTATGTTCCGGAGGCCGGGAAGAAAAACGCCGGTCTGCTGGAGGAAATCGAGGATATCCTTACTTGGGGATAAGGCATGATACATACATATGGGAAAGGAGAAAACACGAAAATGGATGAATTACGGACTTTTGATGTGAAAGAGGAGGAGATTCCCTCTATTATTACTTCACAGTTCAAGGAGATTGCCGATTTGCAGAAGAGCGTGGAGCAGGCCATGAAAAAGGCCGAGGAGGCGAAGGAGTCAGCGGACAGGGCTTACAGCCACTCCGCCGGCCTGTTCCAGAAGCGCAATGCCATCGAATCCCTGCAGAGCGCGGCGGTGAACCTGGCCGATTCACAGGTCAGCGCGGCAGAGGCACAGAAGCTGTCCTTTGTGTATCAGGAGAAACTGGGAAAGATTACCCAATATTTGTTTGGTCTGGGTGTGGCTAATCTGGCGGCCAACCGTTCCGTGGTGCGGGAACTGGAACTGAAGCTGAAAGGGGCTTCGGAGAAGGAACTGGGCGATCTGGCAAGGCAGGAAATCGTCAATGTCATTAAACAGCTCAAGGCCCAGGAAGATATTATGAACAAGCAGAATGAACTTTCCCTGAAAATGAGGCAGCATGAGCAGAGACTGAGTCAGCAGGAGAACACAGAGAAGGAATATGGCAAGATGCTGGCGGAGAACGCAGAGCGGGATGCGGAGCAGGACCGTTTGATTGCGGAACAGGCGGCAAAGGACGCGGAACATGACCGGTTATTGGCGGAGAACGCGGAGCGGGATGCGGAACAGGACCGTCTGCTGGCAGAACAGGCGGCAAAGGATGCGGAACATGACCGTATGCTGGCAGAGCAGGCGGCAAAGGACGCGGAACACGACCGTCTGTTGGCGGAGAACGCGGAGCGGGATGCGGAGCAGGACCGTCTGATTGCGGAACAGGCGGCAAAGGATGCGGAACATGATCGGTTGTTGGCAGAGAACGCGGAGCGGGATGCGGAGCAGGACCGTCTGCTGGCGGAGCAGGCGGCAAAGGATGCGGAACATGATCGGTTGCTGGCGGAGAATGCCCAGAGGGACGAGGAACAGGACCGTCTGATCGCGGAACAGGCGGCGAAGGATCAGGAACACGACCGTTTGCTGGCGGAAAATGCCCGGAGGGATGCGGAGCAGGACCGCCTGATCGCAGAACAGGCGGCGAAGGACGCGGAGCACGATCGTCTGCTGGCGGAAAATGCCCGGAGGGATGCGGAACAGGACCGTCTGATCGCGGAACAGGCAGCGAAGGACGCGGAACACGACCGTCTGTTGGCGGAAAATGCCCGGAGGGATGCGGAACAGGATCGTATGATCTCGGAACAAGCGGCGAAGGACCGGGAACATGATCGTCTGATCGCGGAGAATGCCGCAGAAATTGCAGAGATCAGGAAAGCCCTTGAAGAGCTTCAGACAGAAAAAGAGAAACTGGAAAGACAGTTACAGGCGAAAACAGACAAGTCTGCAACGGTCATATCTTTTATTCTGGCAGCTGCCGGCATACTGGCGGCATGCATCCAATTTTTTCTCTGACTTTTTTACTTTACAGAGTTAAATGATTGAAGTATAATAGAGATGTTACGATTCACAGCGTATCCGGGGTTCTGCGTAAGCCAGGCCCCGGATATGCGGAAAAGAGGAAAGCATGAAACAGTTAATGTTAGGAAACAAGGCGTTGGCCCGGGGCCTCTATGAGGCGGGCTGCAGCGTGGTATCCAGTTATCCCGGTACGCCCAGCACGGAAGTGACCGAGGAAGCTGCCAAATATGAAGAGATTTATTGCGAATGGGCCCCCAACGAAAAAGTGGCCATGGAAGTGGCTTTCGGAGCCTGTCTGGCGGGCAGGAGAGCGTTCTGCGGCATGAAGCATGTGGGATTGAATGTGGCTGCGGATCCCCTTTTCACCTGCTCTTATACCGGCGTGAACGCGGGACTGGTAATCTGCGTGGCGGATGACGCGGGTATGCACTCTTCTCAAAACGAGCAGGACAGCCGGCATCATGCCATTGCTTCCAAGATTCCCATGCTGGAGCCTGCGGATTCCGATGAGGCGTACCGCTTTGCCAAGCTGGCTTTTGCCATCAGCGAAGAGTTCGACACACCGGTTATTATCAAGATGTGTACCAGAGTGGCCCACTCCCAGAGCATAGTGGACACCGGGGAGCGGGTGGTGCCGGATATAAAAACTTATGAGAAAAATATAGCCAAATATGTGATGATGCCCGGCAATGCCATCAAACGTCATCCCTTTGTGGAGGAGCGGACCCGCAGGCTTGCGGCCTACGGGGAGACGGCGGAGGTCAACCGGGTAGAGATGGGGGATACCGGTCTTGGAATCATCACTTCCTCCACCAGTTATCAGTATGTCAAGGAGGTATTTGGAGACAAAGCTTCCATCTTGAAAATCGGCCTGGTGAATCCTCTGCCCAGGCAGTTGTTTTTGGACTTTGCCGCCCGGGTGGATAAGCTGGCCATCGTGGAGGAACTGGATCCCATAATAGAGAACCATTGCAGGCAGTTGGGACTGGAAGTAACCGGTAAAGATCTGTTCCCCATGGAGGGCGAATACTCCCAGAACCTGGTGGCGGAGAAACTGGGTGTATCCCTGTCCTCGGTCAAAAGCCTGGAAGAGACTCTGCCCGGCAGACCGCCGGTCATGTGTTCCGGCTGTCCTCACAGGGGACTGTTTTATACTTTGAAGCAGAATAAATGTACGGTGCTGGGGGATATCGGCTGTTATACCCTGGGGGCAGTGGCTCCCTTGAGCGCCATGGATGTGACCCTGTGCATGGGTGCCTCTATCAGTTCCGTCCACGGCTTTAACAAGGCGCTGGGACAGGAGAGTGAAGGAAAAACCGTGGCGGTTATCGGCGATTCCACCTTTATGCATTCCGGCATGACCGGTCTGGCCAATATCGCCTATAATCAGAGCAATTCCACAGTGATTATTCTGGACAATTCCATCACGGGTATGACGGGACATCAGCAGAATCCCACCACCGGATACAACATCAAGGGAGATCCCGCAGGAAAGATCAATCTGGAGGAATTGTGCCATGCGTTGGGATTTTCCCGGGTAACCGTGGTGGATCCTTACGATCTGGCGGAATGTGACCGGGTGCTCAAACAGGAACTGGCGGCAGAAGAGCCCTCTGTGATCATCAGCCGCAGGCCCTGTGTGCTGCTGAAGTATGTAAAACATGAGAAGCCCCTGAAAGTGGACTGTGATAAATGTGTGGGCTGCAAATCCTGCATGAGGCTGGGCTGTCCGTCCATCAGCATCAGGGAGGGCAAGGCGGTGATTGACACCACTCTGTGTGTGGGCTGCGGTGTGTGCAAACAACTTTGTAAGTTCGGGGCGCTCAGGTCTCAGGAACAGGAATAACGGATTAAGGCGATAACACAGGCATGGCCGGAGCCGGATCAGGCGGAACTCCGGTTATGCGGGAAAGAGGAAGCTATGACGAAGAATATTATGATTGTGGGAGTGGGGGGCCAGGGCTCCCTGTTGGCCAGCAAACTGCTGGGCCATCTGCTTCTGACGGAAGGCTTGGATGTTAAGGTGTCCGAAGTACATGGCATGAGCCAGCGGGGCGGAAGCGTGGTTACATATGTGCGTTTTGGGGAGAAAGTGTATTCTCCCGTTATTGACAAGGGACAGGCGGATTTCATCGTATCTTTTGAGAAGCTGGAAGCCGCCCGCTATGTGGAGTATTTAAAGCCGGACGGGAGAATCGTGGTAAACACGCAGGAGATTGACCCCATGCCGGTGATTACAGGTGCTGCGGCATACCCGGAGGATCTGGTGGCAAAGATGGAGGCACTGGGCATCGCAGTGGACGCCATGGACTGCCTGGCGCTGGCGGAACAGGCGGGCTCCTCAAAAGCGGTGAACATCGTGCTTATGGGCAGATTGTCCAAATATTTTGATATCCCGGTGGATAAATGGGAAAAAGCCATAGAGGACTGTGTTCCAGCCAAATTCCTGGAACTGAACAAGAAGGCATTCGCTCTGGGAAGAGAATTTGCGGCATAAAGCCTTTGTCAGAAATAGAGCTGCCTGGGGCGGGAAGATATTTTCAATAGGAGAAAATAAAGACAGGAGAAGAGGGAAGATGGGAAATTATTACCAGCCGGAGATTGAGACCATGCCGCTTCCTCAGCTGCAGGCTCTGCAGAGCGAGAGGCTAGTGGCGCAGGTGAAGCATGTATATGAGAATGTGGCGTTTTACCGGGACAGAATGGACCAGGCGGGGGTAAAGCCCCAGGATATCCATGGCATAGAGGATCTGCACAGACTGCCCTTTATCAACAAGGATGATCTGCGGGATCAGTATCCTTATGGATTGCTGGGCGTACCTCTGTCCGAATGTGTCCGCATTCACTCCACCAGCGGTACCACAGGGCGAAGAGTGGTGTCTTTCTATACGCAGGAGGATGTGGATCTATGGGATGAGTGCTGTGCCCGGGCCATTGTGGCGGCGGGCGGGACCAAAGAGGATGTGTGCCATGTCTGCTATGGCTATGGCCTGTTTACCGGCGGCCCCGGTTTAAACGGCGGTTCCCATAAAGTGGGATGTCTGACACTGCCCATGTCCTCCGGCAACACGGAGCGCCAGCTGCAATTCATGATGGACCTGGGATCCACTATTATTTGCTGTACGCCTTCCTACGCGGCCAACCTGGGGGAGGCTATTAACGAGAGGGGACTGCGGGACAAGATCAAGCTGAAAGCGGGCATTTTCGGTGCGGAGCCCTGGACGGAAGAGATGCGCCGCAGCATTGAGGAATCCCTGGGCATCAAAGCCTATGACATTTATGGCCTGACGGAGATCTCCGGCCCCGGCGTATCCTTTGAGTGTGAGGAGCAGGCGGGTATGCATGTGCAGGAGGATCATTTCATCCCGGAGATCATTGATCCTGAGACCGGCCGGGTGCTGCCGGAGGGAGAGGTGGGAGAACTGGTATTTACCTGCATTACCAAGAAGGCATTCCCTCTGCTGCGCTACCGCACCAGAGATCTGTGCTACCTGACCAGGAAGAAATGTTCCTGCGGCCGCACCCATATCCGCATGCACAAGCCCATGGGAAGAAGCGATGATATGATGGTGGTCAAGGGCATCAATGTATGGCCCTCTCAGATCGAGGCTGTGCTGCTGAACCAGGGCTACCAGGCCAATTATCAGATCCTGGTGGACCGCATCGGCAACAATGATACCATTGAGGTGCAGGTAGAACTGACCCCGGAGATGGTGGAAAATCCCACCATGACCACGGCCCAGAGGGAGAAGAAGATCGTATCCGGCCTTAAATCCATGCTGGGTATCCTGGTGGACGTAAAAGTGGTGGAGCCCAAGACCATTACACGCAGTGAGGGCAAGGCCGTGCGCGTGATTGATAAGAGGAATCTGTATCGGTAGAAGCCTTTAAAACTGAATAGGGGAAGATAGTAGACGTAAGTCTGATCCACGCTTGTCAGGGAAAATTTTCCGGCAGGCGTGTTTTTTATTATCTTAGGAAGAAACAGTCTTGCAAGCCATAAGATATATAATTCCTTATCGGCTGTAAGGGATATTATCCAAATATATTTTGGAATAGGAAGGAGAAAATTTATGGACTTAAAATATGTGAGAATCCAGGGCAGAGAATTGTCCTATGTAACCAAGGCGCCCAAAGGGGTATTTTCCCTGTGCTGGCGTTTGATTTATGACGGAATTATGAGCGGGGAGGATGCGGCCATATTCAAAGAAACGGAGCAGTGGTTTGTAGACCACCTGCCCGAACCGCCCATGTGCACCACCGGGGATCAGAAAATAATCTGTTATTTTAAGACTGCGTCTACAGTTCATATGCTGGACCGTCTGCAGCCCATCCTGGAATTGCTGGACAAATACCGTCGTCCCTATGATGTGGTCTATACCAATTATGTGGGGGAGGTGGTGTATGAAGACGTATATCAGGTGGCTGTAAAAGTGGAGAATTAAGACTGCTGTCCCACAGAAAAATTATCCACTTTCTGCGGCCGGGCGTAAGGCGGTGGTGTCTGATATGCTTGACAAATGCGGCAAAAGGGTGTTACTCTTGATACAGAAGATTTACATAGAATGAATGCATATTTGGAGGAGGAATGAAGATGCGTCTGGCGGGAAAAAGGGGAAAGAGAATGCTGGCGGTATTGCTGTTTTGCGTATTGCTGGTGGGCAGCCTGGGGGCATGCGGCAAGGGAGAGGATTGGCGCTCCCGGGAAGTGCAGGTAATTGACGATAATTACCGTACATGGTATGAGATATTTGTGTATTCGTTTAACGACAGCGACGGCGACAGAATCGGAGATTTGCAGGGAGTAATTTCCAAGTTGGACTATGTGTCGGACATGGGTTTTAACGGGATCTGGCTGATGCCCATTATGCCTTCCCCTTCCTATCATAAATATGACGTGACGGATTATAAGGCCATTGATCCGCTGTACGGCAGCATGGAGGATTTTGACAGATTGTTGGAGGAGTGCAACAAGCGGGGGATCAAGCTGATTATTGATCTGGTATTGAACCATACTTCCTCGGAGCACCCCTGGTTTACGACAGCCTGCGAATATCTGGGGCAGTTGGAAGAGGGGAAGGAACCCTCCGCAGAGGAATGTCCCTATTATGCCTATTATAATTTCGTCAAAGGAGATCCATCTTCGCCCACCTATTACCGGGTAGGGAATACGGACTACTACTACGAGGGCGCTTTTTCAGACAGGATGCCGGACGTGAACTTCGACTGTGAGGCGCTTCGGAAAGAATTTGAAGATATTATGAGTTTCTGGCTGAATAAGGGAGTGGGAGGCTTCAGGTTAGACGCCGTAAAGCATTTTTACGGCGATGATACCAGCAAGAACGTGGAAGTTCTGACCTGGGTGAACGATTATGTGAAATTCATTGATCCCAATGCCTATATGGTAGGGGAGTGCTGGGACGGCATGAATGTATACGCACAATATTATGCCAGCGGTATAGACAGTTTCTTCAATTTTGAGTTCGCGGATTCCTCCGGTGTGATTACCAAGACGCTGACTTACAACGGGGAGAGCAACAGCGCCCAGGCTTACGCCAAGGCTCTGGTAAGAATACAGAATGCCATACGGGACAACCGGGAGGACGGTATTGACGCACCGTTTTTTGTCAATCATGACCTGTCCAGGGCGGCGGGATATCTGCGGTATGACGAACGAAAGATCAAGATGTCGGCCCCCCTCAATGTGCTGATGAGCGGCAGCGCTTTTGTGTATTACGGCGAGGAGATCGGCATGACCGGCAGCGGAAGGGATGAGAATAAACGGGCACCTATGTATTGGTCGGACGACAGCCAGGCCAAGGGAATGACGGATGGCCCTGCAGATATGGAACCCCAGGAAAATCGTTTTGTCTGTGCCAAGGAACAGATGAAGGACGAAAATTCCATTTACAGCTTTTACAAAGACACTATCCTGCTGCGAAATCAGAATCCCGAGATTGCCAGGGGTACAGTGGCCCGGCTGGAGGAGATCACGGATCTGGATATCGCCGCCATCTCCAAGACTTATAATGGGAGTACAATTTACCTGATCTATAATCTGTCTGAGACAGACAAAAAGGAAGTGACGCTTTCCAGGGAACAGTATGGTTATACGGAAATCGTGGGATATCTTTCTGTGGACGGAGAGAAAGTAACACTGAGCGGAGACACTTTGACTTTGCCTTCCTACAGTGTGGCGGTGCTGCGGTAAGTAAGTTACATCAAGGTCAGGGAAATCATAAGATATATAAATACCATGAAATATATAAAAATATATTAAAAAGATTTATTAAAATCCTTTTTAAAATAAGTGTTGCTGGAATATAACTCCGGCGATTTCTACAGAGGAACATTGATATGACAGGCATCCTGTGCTATAATTGGCTCAACAAATCAGGATGGAGGGCATTATAAATGTTATATGAGGATCTGGAAGAACTTTTGAACGAATATAATTGGGATGATGGATTTGAAACCCCAAAAGAGATTTTGATCAATCCTCATTGTGATTTAGCATTAGCATTAAAGATTTTTTATCTTGCCGATGGATTTGCTTATTTAGAGGGGCTTGCAGAAAAAAGTGGATTAAGCGAATGGAAACAGTTTATCAATTCTCTTTACAATAATATTCTGGATAATAAATATAAAGAGAGCGGCAGACATTATGAGATACCACTTACTAAAGTTCAAAAACATAAATTTAGAAAAAAGCAAATACCAGAGATTTTTTTAACAGATTTATAACTTCCAGTTTATCTACTAACTGTCTTAACTTTCCTTAATTTTCAAGGCTTTGCAGTATGCCTAACCTTAAAATATGTATCCTTTTCCCTTGTTTTTGCCCTTATGGGCAGGTTACAAGGGAAAGTTTTTCTTAACCAGTTTTAATTCATTCTCACAACCTTATCCAAGAGTTTTGCAGATTCCCTCTTTGCCTCCCTTGTAGCATGTGCGTAGACATTCATGGTAGTGCTTACGTCCGAATGTCCTAAAAGTTCCTGCACATCTTTTGGCTGTGCCCCGTTTGATAACAGGTTCGTTGTGTAGGTGTGCCGTAATGTGTGGAAGTGGAAACCATCTAACTCCGGTACTTTCCTTGCCGCTGTCCGGCAGGCTGTTTCTACGGTGGCAGGAAGTTCCAGACAGCCATCTTCCCTCAAACATACAAAGGAGATTTCCGTATAATCCTCCGGCGTATCTTCTGTCATTGACAGGTTGTAATACTCATAATGCACCCTGTTTTTCTCTGTAACTTCCCTGTAGAAATTCCTGTGATAGAGTTCGCCATACTGCATACGGTTTTTAAGCTGTTGTTTCCTTGCTTTCTTCAAGATGTCAGCGAGGGCATTGCCAAAATCAACAATCCGCACTTTCTTCCTTTTTGTCGAGCCGATTTCGTGCTTATGGGTAGCACCGTTGTAGCGGACACTCCTGCGGACTGTCAGGCATTGTTCCTCAAAGTTGATGTCCTGCCAAGTCAGCCCTGCCACTTCCCCAAGCCTGAGCCCTGTGAAATAGGCTATCTGTACAGGCAGGATTGCGTCTTTGCTCCGTTTGCCAAGCTGTGCAATCAGCTTTTGGTACTGCTCAAATGACAGTGGCTTGACCTTTCCGTTATCGGTGTCCGTTTCTTCCGCAAACAAGTCCATATCGTCCTTTTTATGCCTCATGACCACATACTGCATGGGATTGAATGTAATGTACTGTTTCGGGAACACCGCAAAACGGAATGACTGCTGTAATACTGCGGAAAAGGACTTTACATAGTCTTTGGAATATCCTTTGGAAACAAAATCTTCAATCGTGCCCCCAAAAGACATGATATCCATGAACTGCTGTAAATGCCCCGAAGTAACCGTTTTTAGCTTTCGTCTGCTTACAGGGTGCTGTTTAATGCGGTTGATTGCCTGTAAATAAGTACCGACAGTGCCATTGCTCAATGTTCCTGTCTTTAATTCTTCCTCCGCCCATGTGTCAAGCAACTGCCCAAGTGTGATATTGTCTGCCTTTGCAATGAATTTCTTGCTTTCATAGTCCTCCATTGCCTGCCTTAACAGCTTTTCCGTTTCGCTTTTGCTTTCTGTTCCTGCACATTCTTTCTGTACCAAGTTACCGCTTGCGTCCTCCACATAGAAGCGGTAGTACCATTTTTTACCTTTCTTCCGGACTGATCCTTTTGCCATAATCGTTTCTCCTTTCAATGAACGCATTTCTGCGTATG